>LIDZ01012714.1_pt5 | contig 258444 bp, 246 predicted proteins | sample 644651 | NCBI WGS metagenome assembly LIDZ01 (sample SAMN03856242, study PRJNA289617) | food metagenome | isolation source: wine grapes on drying loft during traditional withering process | host: Vitis vinifera cv. Corvina | place: Italy: Gargagnago di S. Ambrogio di Valpolicella | collected 2014-01
AAAAATAAGCAGGCCACGTATGGCCTGCCTGTAATACTATTCATAAACGCTATTATCCTTCAAGAAGTAATGATTCCGGATCCTCTAGCATTTCCTTCACTGCAACTAAGAAACGTACAGCTTCACTACCATCCACGATACGATGATCATAGGAAAGCGCGATATACATCATCGGACGGTTTTCCATTTTCTCCTGATCAATTGCAATTGGACGTAGTTGAATCTTATGCATACCCAGAATACCCACCTGAGGTGTATTAAGGATTGGTGTAGATAACAAGGATCCAAATACCCCTCCGTTAGTAATCGTAAAGGTACCTCCCTGCAATTCTGAGATATTCAGTGTGTTCGTACGTGCTTTCCCTGCTAATTCACCGATTTGACGTTCGATCTCTGCAAACCCTAAACGATCAGCATCACGTACAACAGGGACAACCAATCCCTCTTTGGCAGAAACAGCAATTCCAATGTCATAGTACTTCTTAACAACAATATCTTCTCCATCAATTTCAGCATTAAGTAGAGGAAAAGCTTTCAGCGCGCCTACAACTGCCTTAGTAAAGAACGACATGAACCCTAGACCCACATCATGTTTCTCTTGAAAAGCCTGCTTACGTCTCTTCCGAATATCAAGAATTGCTGTCATGTCTACTTCATTAAATGTCGTTAACATAGCTGCCGTTCTTTGTGCTTCTACTAGACGCTTCGCAATCGTTGCACGACGTCGTGACATCCGTTCGCGTACCGTCGGTTTGGAATTTTCAACCAACTCCTGCTTCACTGGTACGGCCGCTGGAGGATTCACCTTATTAGCTTGATCATGTCCATTGGAAGAAGGTTTCACCTGATCAGCAGAACCTTCTGAGTGATTACGAACATTTTCTTGATAGATACGTCCCTTCGTATCTCGATCCTGTACTTGTTCTAGATCAATACCACGTTCACGGGCTAATTTGCGAGCAGAAGGTGAAGCTGCTAAGAAAGATGCACTATCAGCAGATTCTGAAGGTTGTTCAGACCGTGTCATCGTAGCCACTGCAGCAGCTTTCTGCTGGGCAGCTGGCTGTTTCTTATCTTCAACCTGAGCAGGCTCCTTAGAAGAGTTATCTCCGACACTCGCAGCTTCTCCACCTGATTGGATTCGACCAATGACCTCACCAATCTGGACTGTATCGCCTTCTTGTCTGAGGATCTTCTCTAACAGCCCATCTTGCTCAGCGCTAATCTCTAAGTTGACTTTATCTGTCTCAAGTTCCAGAAGTACATCCCCAAGGTTAACGGAGTCGCCTTCTTTCACATGCCATTTGTATATCGTTCCTTCAGTAATGGATTCTCCCATTGCGGGCACAGTTATATTATTCAAGTCTTCTACCCCCCATGAAACTATTTGATTTAGTTCGTCTGTTTGGTTTCCTGTTGTAAGCGAAGTGCTAATGAAATAATCTGTTGTTGCTCAAAAATATGAACTTTCTGATAACCGCTAGCTGTACTCGAACGCTCAGGACGACCATTATAAGTGACAGAAACGCCATCAGGTGCGATAGCACGAATACGTGGATCAATATAACGCCACGCCCCCATATTTTGAGGCTCTTCCTGTACCCACACGATCTCTTTTAGATTCGTTAAACGACCTAGTATTTCCTTCAATTCGCTCTCAGGGAATGGATAAAGTTGTTCTACACGTGCAATATGCAACCAATTCGGACGCTTATCTTCTTCATTATCTAAAGCTTCTTCTAGTTCAACGGCAATTTTACCGGAGCATAGTAGTAAGCGTTCTACGCGTTCAGGACTTTCTCCTAAACCAGTCTGTTCCAATATCCGTTTGAAGGTTCCCTCACTGAACTCAGATCTAGAAGAGCCTACTCTTGGATTACGTATTAAGCTCTTCGGAGACATGATGATAAGTGGTCTTGCCTCTTCTGTATCGGTTAGTGCAGCCTGACGACGTAATAAATGGAAATACTGTGCTGCACTAGTTAGATTCGCTACGGTCATGTTATCATCTCCTGATAATTGCAGAAAACGTTCAAGCCGCGCACTAGAGTGTTCGGGTCCTTGCCCCTCATATCCATGAGGTAGTAGCATTATCAGACTTGAATTCTGTGTCCATTTAGAACGTCCTGCCGAAATGAACTGATCCATGATCACTTGAGCACAGTTAGAGAAATCACCATATTGCGCTTCCCAGATGACCATGGTTTCGGGTGAGAATACGTTGTATCCATACTCAAATCCTAGTACCGATGCCTCAGACAATGGGCTATTATGAATAGCAAAGGAAGCCTTGGCTTGTGGCAATTCATGCAATGGACAATACGTAGCACCAGACTCAGGATCATGCAACACTAAATTGCGATGCGCAAATGTTGCACGTTCCGCATCCTGCCCACTGATACGAATAGGTTTACCATCCGAAAGAATCGTTGCGAATGCCAATGTCTCAGCAAGTCCCCAATCCACCTTTTCTCCCTCATTCAAGGAACTGTTACGGCGTTCAAGTATACGCTGTAACTTCGGATAGACTGTAAATCCTTTAGGGCGCTTCAGAAGATTCACATTAATCTCTTGAAGTTTTTCCAATGCTACTGCTGTGGATACAGGTTGGGCCACTTCAGGTACAAGAACAGCAATACTCTGCTGAGCAGCATTCTGTACATCATTACGTTTCATAAGATCATAAGCGTCCTTCAAGCGATTCATAACCCCTTGCTTGAGTTGCTCAGATTGTTCTTCCGTAATCCGACCTTCTTTAGCTAACTTAGCAGCATATATGTTACTTACGCGTTCATGATTTCTCACTTTTTGATATATCAATGGTTGCGTCGTATCTGGATCATCCGTTTCATTATGTCCATAACGACGATAGCCAACAAGATCAATTAGGAAGTCTTTCTTAAAGCGATTACGATATTCACTTGCCATACGCATTGCTGCAATACACGCTTCAGGATCATCTGCATTCACGTGAACAATCGGAATTTCATATCCTTTTGCTAAATCACTAGCATAATGCGTCGAGCGAGAGTCTTTACTCTCTGTTGTAAAACCCAGATTATTGTTCACAATAATATGAATGGTTCCACCATTCTGATAACCTGGCAATTTGGTGAAATTCAGCGTTTCTGCAACAATTCCTTCTCCTGGAAAGGCAGCATCTCCATGAATGAGTACCGTTGCTGCTTTATTCACATCTTGTTTAGGATACCCAGGTTGTCCACGATCTTCTTGAGCTGCACGCGCATATCCTTCTACAACCGGATTTACAAATTCGAGATGGCTCGGGTTATTAGCTAACGTAATTCTCGCTTCAAGCTCATTGCCATCTTTTAGTAGACGATTGGCTCCTAAGTGATATTTAACATCACCGGTCCAACCATAGTTAATGCCCGTAGATCCTTCTGAAGGAATCAACTTTTTATTCGGTGAATGATGGAATTCAGAGAAAATATTCTGATATGGCTTACCTAGTACATGCGCCAATACATTCAATCTTCCACGATGTGCCATCCCCATCAAGATATGCTTCGCACCACTACCTATCATTTGGCGTAACATTTCATCAAGCATCGGAACGAGAACATCATTCCCCTCAATAGAGAAACGTTTCTGTCCAACGAATGTACGATGAAGAAACTCTTCAAATTGCTCAACTTGATGCAATCTTTCTAGCAGTGTTGTACGTTCCGCTAAAGTCAGCCCAGGTGAAGGAGATTCAGCTTGGCGGTTTAGCCAGACCCGCTCTTCCTCTTCGTGCACGTGACTAAATTCATAAGCTATAGTTCCTGTATATAATTCATGAAGTCGCACAATGGCGTCCCACCCTGTAGGTACATCCTCAGGTGCGTTATGCCAAATTAAGGAAGATGGAAACGCTTTTAAATCTTCCTGCGACAAATGATAGCGTTCTGGTTGAAGAAGCCTTGTGTCGGATGCCGGACGAAGTCCTAGTGGATCTATGTCAGCCTGTAAATGTCCATACGCACGAATATTCCATACAAGTTTCCCAGCGTCTACACCTTTCTTCAACAGATTTCTGTCCCAAGAAATTCGCTCACTTGGTGCTTTGGGAGTCGTATCTTCATCGGTCATCGAAGTTGGTGCTCCCCACAAACCAAATAAATGTTGGAAGGTCTCATCTACTGAAGTAGGATTACTTAAATACCGGTCATATTGTTCATGTACATAACCAAGATTGGGGCCGTAATAAGTTTGCCACGGATCGCTAGTCTGTTGCTTATTCGTTATCATTGTCGGATATACCTCCGTCTTGAGCTATAATAGTTACCTTTTGGTAGGACTTACTCAAATCTCAATTTTTTGATCTCTTCTATTATAATCCTTTGTACACAATACCTGAAATAGCCTTTTCATATAGTTATGATCTAATAAACAGATCGATCGCATATCTTATCTACAGGTTCATATCGAAAAGATGCTGTTTAAAAAACTCTTCATTGGTCCATCCAGATTTTTGTTAATATAATAGTATTACCCTTTATCCCCTATATCCAATACTATCCTTGAAAGGAGAAGTTCAATGATATCCTCTTTTTTTGACTATCACAGTCCGTATATTTTCCAAGCCTACTCCACAGCCCATCTCATTCAAATTGCAATTCTAATTGTCCTATCCTTCTTGGTGTTCAAACTGAGGTTCGCCATTAAAAGAAAGGCTTCAGCAAAAAGAACGATTCGTTATGTGATTATTGGGATATTGGTACTGTCAGAAGTCACGCTCAATATTTGGTATGTCTCACAAGGAGTATGGCGTACCCAAACATCGTTGCCCCTTGAATTATGTAGTGTAACTTTGTTACTAGCCATTATTATGCTGCTTACTCGAAGTCGTTTATTGTATTCGATTGTTTTTTTCGCAGGAATTACAGGAGCACTACAGGCTCTACTCACACCAAGTTTAGACTATACATATCCACATTTCCGCTTCCTACAATTTTTCATCGCTCATTTCGGTATTATCCTCTCAGCGTTATATATGACATGGATCGAAGATTACAAACCAACCTGGAAATCGATTGGAGTTGCCTTGATCTTCTTAAACGTTCTTGCCCTTACCGTCGGAATCATCAATTACATCATCGGTTCTAATTACATGTTCTTAATGCATAAGCCACTTACGCCATCCATTCTTGATTGGTTAGGTCCACATCCCTATTATTTATTGTCCGAACAAGGAATTGCGCTTTTTTTCTTCACCCTACTGCACCTGTTATTCTTCATATTACCTAGTTCGTGGAAGCAATCTTCACTAAAGAATACTTCAAAAACAAAATCTTATCTATAAGCTAGAGAATAATACCTCGATTCAAAAGAATATAGAATAAAAAAGTTGAGGAGGGATAACCCTGCTCAACCTTTTTTATTCTTCGCAAAGCTAGTGCCAATTACGAACAATCCTTCTAACGCTTAACTATGGGCGTTCTATCAAGATGGATTTACTATCGTCATCCCATTGCACAGTAGAACCTAAAGCTCCAGCTATGAAACGAAGTGGTACATAATAAGTTCCTTCAAGATTCATGACAGGCTCGGCAAGTTTCACCTTAGTACCATCCACAATTGCTTGGTTGGAGCCGTTCTTCAGAACGATTGTTGAACCTGTAATATCATCAATAACGGTAATTTCTTTTAATACACTATCCCATTTAATTTCCGCATCGAGCTCTTCGGCAACATATCGAAGAGGTACCATCTTCGTTTTGTTTACATCGATAGGAATAGCATAATCATAGTACCAATCGTAATCCTCATCTACTAAGGTATTCATATAGATGAATTTCTGGGTAATATCCATGTCCTCTTTTATAAAACGATATGCTTCCGATTGATTATCAAAATTACGCAAGATCGTTCCTGGTGTAACTTGATTCGCATTGAGCATATCTACTAGAAGGGATCCTTTAGATATATCAATTTTATTTGCGCTCACCGCTTTGTTAACGTTCCAGATTTCACTTGTAGAATGAACCTTGATTTGCTTAATTGGAACTTCTATCGTTGTTGGAATCTGAACCGTAAGATCAATCTTTTGCTTACGTACGTTCAAATTCTTATCAAACATGAAGTCCATAGCTAACACCGTATCTTTACCGAATAATTCTTTCATTTCAGGCGTTTCAGTGAACATCTCATTTACGTTCTTATCATAATCTACAAGTAACTCAGTTAATGACTTTTGTAATTGATTCGTCAAGTAGATCACGGTAGCTTCTTTGTCATCGATAACGCTATTCAATGTACCTAAGCCAAAAGGAAGTTCCTCCTCATCTAAATATTCCTCGCTACTTAATATCCCTAGCTCAGATTTGAATATAGGAAGGTATACATCGTATAACGTACCTATTAATTCTTTGACCCCTTCTTTATCCTTAGATACACTCGTTAGGAATGATTTAGCAAGACCCACCAATTCATCTCCACGAACATCGATATGAAGCTTCTGCAGACTCAATGACTCACCATACACAGTATCTGTTACAGAAGACACAGATATCGATGCTGGGTTAGATACATTCTTAAACAAGAACTTGCCTACGTTCGTAATTAATTGTTGAGATTGTTCTGTCGTTGGTTTTAGAGCAGCCATATCCTCATCATAACCAGAGTTCAATGCATCGAGAGATACAGAGATCGGCAGTTTGGCTCCTTGTACCCACAATATAAGATTATTCTTATCTACGGATACATGAAACGGAAGCTTTTTACCATCTAAACTTAATGTTCCCTCCACGGAACCCGTTGACTCATCTTGTAGCTTAGCATGGTCAATCGTTAATGAAAATGAATTTATAAGATCAATCACTTCTTTTTCTTCTTCACTCATCTGTGTACCTGAAGGAACAATTTCAAGCGACAACGTTTGTTTCGATTCTGATGATTTAACCGTGAGGTTATCAGCGAGAGACTTGCTAATATCCAACCCTCCAACAGATTGGCAACCAGCTAATATAACAAGCATAGCCGCTAAACCTGCTGCCAATAAAACTTTCATTCTTTTCATCATTTACTCCCCTTTTTTTAGTATAAGTATTGGAATTTATTTCCCTAGTATGCCAGTGAGACGTAGATCTGTAAAGTTAAATATTTGAGTTCTTCCTACACTTTTAATCCCACTATAACTAAATCCCGTTCTATGTTATCTAATATAGCAACACCTGGAAGATAACCCCATTGCTTAAATCCATACTTTGATAGTAAATGTAAACTCCCATCATTATGTCCAAATACAAAGCCCACCAAGTTACTTAACCCAAGCCTTGGGCATTCTGCAATAGCTTTCTCCATGAGGATGCCTCCAACTCCGGCTCCACGGTAATCTTCTGACACATAAATGCTAATCTCTGCAGTACCATCATAGGCCTCTCTTCCATAAAAGGATTGAAAACTCAACCACGCTACCACATTTCCTTTCGATCTCATTACCCATAGAGGTCGATGATGATCATTGTGTTCATGAAACCATGGCAGTCTACTATCTACACTTACAGATTCTAGATCTGCTGTAACCACTCTTCCTGCAACTGTTGAGTTATAAATGGATACGATAGCTGGCAAATCGTCAGCTTGGGCATTATCAATACAGTATTCTTGTAATCTCATCTCTATTCCTCCGCAATCTAATAGTCATCGTCAATTTAAAGCCCAACTTGTTCTTCACTCCATCGCCACAGCCACTCTGCATCCTTCATATTGTTTGCACGTGGTGCAAGATTCTGAATTTGTTGACGATAGAAATATTCCCCGCTCACCTCAGAAATCTCAGGCGCAGTTGCCAGATATAGGGCTGATTGAGATCCTTGCTCTGGTGATAGAAAGAATGGACGAAGTAGCGCATATACTCCCTTGCCAAATCCAGTCTTACGATCAACTCCCAAATTCGTTACAACTGCTCCAGGATGCAAACAATTAGCTGTGACACGGGAACCCATCAACCTTACAGCCATCTGTTTGGTGAACAGAATGTTTGCAAGCTTAGACTGTGTATAACCCTTAGCTACATTATATCTCTTCTTTAATGTAGGATCGTCAACATGTATCTTTCCGACTTTATATGCTCCTGAGGATACGTTTACTATTCTTCCTTGTTCTGCTAGCATAAGTCTATCTAACAGCAAATTCGTAAGTAGGAAATGTCCGAGATGGTTAATCCCCATATTCATTTCAAAACCATTCGACGTTAACTGTCGCTTCAAAGAGACGACACCTGCATTATTAATAAGTACATCTAACACTTGATATCTAGACTTATATTCAACGGCAAATCGGCGTATACTGTCTAGATCGCCTAGATCAGCGATCATAAGTTCAATATTCTGTGATCCACTCTCTTTCATAGCTGCTTCACGAGCTACTTCTCCACGTTCTACACTTCTACAGACCATAATAACGCGAGCACCTTTTCGTGCTAGTTCAATAGTAGTCGCAAGTCCCATACCTGAATTAGCACCGGTTACCATAACTATTTTATCTTGCATACTTTCATTCCCCCTCATTAGAATTCACGTATTAATCTAATCATCATATACGGAACTATGACTTCACTTTCTCATTCGTAAATAGAGGTTTATAATATATATTATTTCACAACTCAACTTGAGACCATCTTAGAATTAGGAAAGGATTGAACATATCCATGAATGAACGATTAAACCGATTAGATACCTCTATGCTGGAAATGGGCCTTGATGCCCTTATTATCACGGATCCTAAGCATGTGTACTATTTAACAGGGTTTGCAAGCGACCCGCATGAACGGTTCTTAGGATTAGCCCTTAGACGAGGTGAGGAACCCGTACTAATCGTTCCTGCTCTAGATGCTGAAGCTGCCTATGCAGCGTCCTCTGTCCAGAATATCATAAGGCACTCTGATACAGATAACCCTTACAACTTGTTAAAAGAACAATTTAAGGGCACGATTAGCTCCTTCGGTATTGAGAAGGGGCAACTCACAGTCTCACGCTTTGAGCTCCTTCAAGAATCCTTAGGGGCTCAATCCTATCAAGATATTGGCTCTATCCTTCAAAGCTTAAGAGTACAAAAAACACCTGAAGAAGTTATTCGAATGAAACATGCGATTAACTTAATTGAAGAAGTACTTCGTCAAGGGTTAACTCGAGTTCAAGTGGGTGTGACCGAAATAGAGTTAGTTGCTGAGCTTGAGTATCTTATGAAGAAACTTGGTGCGGACGGTCCTTCTTTTGAAACGATGGTACTCTCTGGCCCTAATACTGCCCTCCCTCATGGTGTTGCCGGACAACGAAAAATTCAGAACGGTGATTTACTGATGTTCGATATGGGTGTATTTGCGAATGGCTACGCCTCAGACATTACACGTACCTTCGCTGTAGGAGAATTAAGCAAAGAACTCACTACCATTTACAATACGGTTCTTGAGGCCAATCTACAAGGTATTCAATCCATTAGACCTGGTGTAACATTAGCTTCTGTTGATCAATCCGCTCGAAGCGTTATTGAACGTGCAGGTTACGGTCCTCAGTTCATGCATCGTCTTGGTCACGGGTTGGGTATGGATGTTCATGAGTATCCGTCAATACATGGTAATAACTCAGATCTTGTTCAAGCAGGTATGGTATTTACGGTTGAGCCAGGAATCTACGTTCCTGGATTAGGTGGCGTACGAATAGAGGATGATATTGTCGTAACTGAAGATGGTGTTGAAGTGCTGACCTCATTCCCTAAAGAACTTACTATCCTAGAGTAAACATAAAGAGTATACGGTGAAAATTTCACTTTATTATATTTAAAGGATTATCAAAAAGGATGTCCCTCTGCCAGTTTCTTGGCATATAGGACATCCTTTTTGGTGAATGCTTATGATCCGCTCAATTACTCTTCATCTGTAAATTTAAAAGTTCTAGCCTTATATAGAAATGGTGTCCCTGCAGCTGTTAATACAAACTTAATAATATAAGTCGTAAATAATATTTCCAACCAGACATCCCATCCATAAACGGGTATCGAAAAGGCGATTAAACAAAAGATTAATGTATCTACAAAAGAGCTGATCATCGTACTTCCGTTATTGCGAATCCAGAAATGCTCTGGTTTCGGATAAAACTTACGGATCCAACTGTACAGTCTCACATCAAGAAACTGGCTTACGAAGTATGCGGAAAGACTTCCCAATGCAAGTCTTGGCATAAGTCCAAAGATCTTCTCCAGAGGTTCTTGAGCAAAATCTCCAGCTGACGGCGTGAAGAAAAGTGCCATCTGCATAATGACTGTTGTCATCAATAAGGTGAAGAAACCGAACCAGACAGCTTTACGAGCTTCTTCCTGTCCATACTTCTCATTTAGCAGATCGCTAGTCATATATAGACTCACATACATCGTGTTGCCTAAAGTCATAGCAATGCCAAACATATCAATCGTTTTGGTAACCTGAATATTAGCAATTACCGTGGCAACCCCAATCCATGCATAGAGACCTTTTTTACCAAAAAGGCGGTAGCACAGAAGAAAAAGCGAGAAGTTAACGAGCACATACAAAATGCCCCACCCAAAATTAAACATGATTATTCCTCCTAGTTTTGATACGCGGGATGGTTACGAACCGCGGTTTCAACCGTCTATGACGTCCAAAACATGTTCTACTGTACCACAGAAGATCACAATTGCCTAGACTCAAGTAGAAACGGCTACGCCGTCCTCTCCAAGGACGGCACCCGTTTTAGCGGAAATATAAGGAATAGAGTATCAATATAGATTGGACTAAAGACGAACCCTCATATTCATGATTCTCTTTAGAAATGATTGAACTTGGGAGAGCAAACTTTAGTTCATTCTATCAAGTGAAACTTATACTTTCTTATACTTTCTTATATTTTCAACAAAAAGACCAAAGCAAACCTCTGCTCTGGTCTCTCATTTATTGGATTTATGAAGACGTTACTTACTTAAGCTTGTGCTGAATCTAAATCTATATTGTTGTCATTGTATACTTTTGGATCATTCTCTTTTAATATTTTGCTAGAAATAAGACCTGAAGTCATGGAATCATTTACATTCAGTGCTGTACGTCCCATATCGATCAGTGGCTCTACAGAGATCAGTAGACCTGCTAATGCAACGGGTAGACCCATCGTAGATAGTACAATCAGCGATGCAAAGGTAGCACCCCCACCAACGCCTGCTACACCAAAGGAGCTAATCACAACAACCAGAATCAATTTCAGAATAAAACTCCAGCTTGTTGGATCAATACCTACTGTTGGAGCAATCATCACTGCGAGCATGGCTGGATAAATTCCAGCACAACCATTCTGACCAATGGTAGCCCCGAAAGTAGCTGACAGATTCGCGATCCCTTGCGATACACCAAGTTTTCTCGTCTGAGTCTCTACATTAAGTGGAATGGTAGCTGCGCTAGAGCGCGAAGTAAATGCGAATGTCAGCGTAGGCAGAACCTTTTTCAGATATACAAGCGGGTTGAACCCGAACAACGTTATCAATACTAAGTGAATAATAAACATAATGATCAAAGCTACATAAGAAGCGATTACGAAGTTAATCAACTTTAATATTTCTTCAACGTGGGTCGTAGCAATTGTCTTGGTGATCAACGCCAATATACCGTACGGAGTCAGTCTTAACACCAATGTAACCATGCGCATCACAACAGCATACACTGCATCGATCAAATCACGAAAGACTTGAGCTTGTTTTGGTTTCTTGCGATCTATTCCAAGAACAGCTACACCGATAAAGGCTGCGAAAATAACGACAGCAAGCGTAGAAGAACTACGGGCACCCGTCATATCTGCAAATGGATTTTTTGGAATAAACTCAAGCATTTGCTGCGGAATCGATTTATCTTCCACCGTGCCAAGTCTCTCTTCTAACTTCAAACCTTGAGCCTGTTCTCTGTCACCGCTCTGAATATCAATAGCCTGTAAATCAAAGCTCCGCGTGGTAATAATACTAACAGATGCTGCAATCGCAGTCGTAAGAAGTAGAACTGTAATTATAGAAAAACTCATCTTCCCAAGATTCTTAACACCATTCAAATTCATGATAGCAGAAATGATCGATACCATGATTAATGGAATTACGATCATTTGAAGTAGTCCTACATAACCGTATCCTACCAAGTTGAACCATTCAACGGACTTACCTATAACATCGGAATCAGGCTTGAAGAAGAATTGTAGAATAACCCCAAATACAATCCCCAACCCTAGTCCTGTAAATACACGTTTAGTGAAAGAGATATGTTTCTTTTGCATCCATACTAGTAACCCGATCAGTACGAGCATGACCACGATGTTAATGATAATCCATAAAGTTTCCATTATGTAGATCCCCCCAAAAAGTGATATATATTGCTAAAAAATATGATTATATTGTCGATGTCTCATATCATAGCACATACCCTAGTATTTTGGTAGGTTTAATTTTAAGTCATATATTTGATGCCCATAATATCGTAGATCTGTTCCATATCGACATGATTTCGAACCACTTCAGCAATCCGGTCAAACTCCTGTTCCTTAAGCATGTTAGAACTATATGTCTTCCTTAAAGGTTTTAATCCTTTTTTCACACGAATACCGTCCAGCCAAGACCTGCGAAAGGTATCGTTATGAAATACACCATGAAGATAAGTCCCCCACGTGCACCCATCCACGGTTCCCCAGCCTTCGTGAACCTGTTCCCCTGTTAATCGCTCTAATTGAAACAGCGATGCTACACTATTCATATTCGAGCAATCAGTTTCTCCCATATGAATCTCGTAACCTTCAATCGGGGTGACTTCCTGTTTCATATCCAGCGTAAGTGGATGACTAATCGCAAGAGTTCCCTGCACACGCACAGTTGTTTTTTCTTTCAAAAAGGTCGTCGTAACTGGCAGATAACCAAGCCCTTCAGCGCTTCGAGGTTCACTAGCCTCCATTGCAAAAGGATCAATCAACATCTCTCCCAGCATTTGATACCCTCCACATATACCTACGAGTTGTTGTGTCCCCGATCTCAGAGCTTCTGCTATGCCATCTTCCAATCCCTGCAAACGAAGATAATCCAAATCACCGATTGTATCCTTCGTCCCAGGTAGAATAATAACATCAGGTGATCCCAACTCTGAGGCGGATGTCACATATCGGACGGATACATCCTTTTCCTCACGCAAGGGATCAAAATCTGTAAAGTTAGATATTCTCGGATATTGAATAACCGCGATATCAATCTCACGATGATCCGCTACCTTCTTACGTATTGTATCTAACACAACGGAATCCTCCGCTTCAATCTTGAGTTCTTCTATAAAAGGCAAAACACCAAGTACCGGAATGCCAGTACGTTCAGTAAGCCAGACAAGCCCTGGCTCAAGTAGCGAGATATCCCCACGAAATTTATTAATAATGAAGCCCTTCACCCTTTGCCGCTCATGGGGTTCTAACAATTCTAACGTTCCGACGATAAAGGCAAATACACCGCCCCGATCAATATCTGCGATTAACAGTACTGGAGCATCCGCCCAACCTGCTAAGTTCATATTGACGATGTCGTTGCTCTTTAGATTAATCTCTGCAGGACTTCCCGCGCCTTCTATAACTACGACATCATACTGCTCGCGTAATCGATCCAACGCATCCATCACTGTATCCTTCGCTGTTGGTAAGAAATGTTCACGATAATCGGATGCACTCATTTGTTGATACGGTTCCCCATGAACAATGATTTGTGAGAACATGTCTTTCACTGGCTTAATGAGGATAGGATTCATATCCGTTGTCGCCTTAATCCCACAAGCTTCGGCCTGAACACCTTGCGCACGGCCAATCTCTTTTCCGTCCTCCGTCACATAAGAGTTCAGAGCCATATTTTGCGATTTATAGGGAGCTGTAAGGTAACCATCTTGTGTGAAAATACGGCATAATGCTGTGGTGACGACACTCTTGCCAACATCTGAGGCTGTCCCTTGCAACATCAATACACTTCCAGAAGAGCTCTCACCCTCATTCGAAACGCTTGATTTAGATTTCTCCATATTTGTCTACCCCTCTTACATATGATTGTATAACAGTACTAGCATAAGTAATGCTATGACCTCAAGTAATTCATTGAGGGCTCCATAGGTATCCCCTGTTAATCCACCTAATGTAGCGTTCAACCTACGGGCCATCCACGTTCCTGCAACCCACGCTGCCAGAGGAAGCGTAATGAATCCAAGAAGTGCAGTAGTCCATGAAGAGCTGTCCATATAGATCAACGGTATTATCGATGCCGCAACTCCTGATAATACACTCGCTATTAGAAACGTCGTCCATACCTGTCCTCTACCTAACCCATTAAAGTTCCCTCCAGCCAAACCTTCTTTTCCACGAGCCATAGGCCATGAAGCAATCGCATAAACCATGAACCAACGACTCCAAATCAAAGGCAGCAGTAAAAGTCCTGAGTAGTCAAGACCATCTATGAGCAATGAATAGATTAAAGAGAGCTTCAGCATAAGGAGGAGCACGCACGCTAACACCCCCATAGCTCCAACACGGCTATCCTTCATAATGTCCAGCATTTGCTCGCGAGAACGATAACTTAGGACCCCATCTGCCGTGTCCATCCAACCGTCCAAATGAAGTCCTCCTGTGAGCCCAATCCATAAGATAAGGGTCAAGACAGAAGCAGGTAGGGCTGGCAGTAAATACGCAAACCCTGTAGCCCCTGCCCACACGACTAGTCCAATAGCCGCACCCACAAGCGGATAGAACTTCACACTTTGACGAAAAAGTGCGGGTGAGTAATCAAGATGTACATTCACAGGAAAACGTGATAGAAATTGAAAAGCGGCCGCAGCCGCTTGTCCCCACTTCATCATAATGTATACTCCCTACTCTTTAGCTCGATAGGAATGCCCACCGTGACCAGAAAAACCTCAGAACTACTTCTCGATATAGCCTGATTCATAAACCCTGCTAAATCGCGAAATATTCTTCCTAGAGCATATTCTGGTACTATGCCATCCCCAACTTCATTGGTTACCATGATCAGATGCCCTGGATACTGCTGCACCTGGTCCACAAGTCGAAGTATTTCAGCTTTCACTTTCTCTTCCATATCCTTCTGTCCATCATAGGACAAGAGGATATTAGATAACCATAAGGTAAGGCAATCCACCAGAACCGTAGGAGCACTATCTTGTTCACCAAGACTGTTCTCACGCCAATCGCTCAGAAGTTTCACGAGCTCGAACGGTTCCTCCACATTACGCCAAGGATAGTTAGCTTGCATTCTTTGAAGCTGATGAAGAGCAATCCGCTCCTTCATCTCATCATCAAAAGCTTGAGCCGTAGCGACATATATAGCTTCCTGTGACTTCGACATACATAACTTCTCTGCAAAGCTGCTCTTCCCGCTTCGTGCCCCGCCTGTAACAAGTGTGATCATTTGATCTGTTCCTTTGTTTCACCTGACACGCCAGCACTCTCGAAGGTAGCCATTTCATTAACAATACGACATGCTGCATCCACAAGATGTAGACACAATACGCCACCTGTACCTTCGCCTATGCGTAGGTCTAATTCCAGCACAGGACGAAGACCCAATTCTTGTAGCAACAGTCGATGTCCCTGTTCATGGGACGCATGTGACACAATCATGTAATCAGCCGTTGCTGGACATATCGCTTTAGCAAGTAACGCTGCTGCGCTAGAAATAAATCCATCTATAATAACCGGACAACCGTTTATTGCTGATCCAAGAATGACACCTACTAAACCTCCAATTTCAAGACCACCCACCTTAGCAAGAACATCAATTGGATTACGCGGATCAGGGGCATTCACCTTCAATGCCTGTTCAACAACACCGATCTTATGCATTAGGCGTGCATCATCGATTCCGGTTCCTCTTCCAACGGTATCCCTAACACTAAGCTTTGAAAGTGCACAAATCACTGCAGAACTTGCCGTCGTATTCCCAATGCCCATTTCGCCCGTTATAAATAATTGTACGCCACGTTTCACAGCGTCTTCGACTACCTGTATACCGATGAGTATAGATTGTTCAGCTTCCTCATACGTCATGGCAGGACCTTGTGCCATATTCGCCGTACCATACCGAATTTTTCGCGATATAAGATCAGGATGGGACAACTCACTATTCACGCCAATATCCACACATACGACTTCCGCACCTGCCTGTCGAGCAAGAACGTTAACCGCTGCACCCCCTGCAAGGAAATTATGAATCATTTGTGGCGTAACTTCTTGTGGAAATGCACTCACGCCCTCTTCACACACCCCATGATCTCCTGCCATAATAATGACTTCTCTGTGGTCAAAAGAAGGCTTTACGACTCCTGTGATTCCAGCAAGCTGTATCGCCATAGCCTCCAATTTACCCAAACTGCCCGGTGGAACAGTCAGATTACTTATATGTAATTTCGCTGCCTGAATCGCAGCTTGATCAAGCCCGCGAATTCTCCCAATACGTTCCATAACTTCCTGACTCATATATCATTTCTCCTTTAATAATGTTCTTTACTTCATAGATTGAACTAAAGACGAATTCCCATATCCATGATCTTCTTTAGAGATGATTGAACTAGTGATTGCAAACTTTAGTTCAATCTATATACATTTCAAGTACGGGATAAAAGTACTTGTGGAACCCCGCTTTTCGGGTGTTGTACGACCGCAGGATCAACTTTGTATACTCGTCGGATATTATCTTCTGTTAAGATCTCATCTGGTGTCCCTAGACCAACAACTTCCCCTTCTTGCAGTACTAAGAGTTTATCACAGAATTGAGCTGCCAAATTCAAATCATGGAGTACCGCAATAACTGTAATTCCTGTCTCTTTACGCCAGCTAGCAACCAATTCCATGAACTGAAGCTGATAATAGATGTCTAGAAACGTCGTCGGTTCATCCAACAATAAAATTTGAGGTTCTTGTGCCATCACTTTACCCAATGCAACCCGCTGCCTTTGTCCACCACTAAGTTCGTCTAAAGGACGGTCACCCAGTTCCTGTAACTGTAACTTATCCATGATGTCCTCAATAATGGTATCAGCATTCTCACCGCGGTCTCGTCCGATCCAGTCCTGAAAAGGGAATCTTCCCATCTCTATAATATCTCTAACGGGATAGTTAATGGCAGGAAGGCCATCCTGCTGAAGGACAGCCAACATCTGAGATAATTCTCGACGGCTGTACTTCGAGACATGATGGCCTCGAATCTTAAGTTCACCTGTAGTTATTTTGTCCACACCAGAGATTAATTGGAGAAGCGTAGATTTACCACTACCATTAGGACCAATGATGCCCCACCATTCACCTTCTTGTATGGAACAGTTCACATCACGAAGTGCGGAAAGTTCTCCGTACTTTTTGAATACATTGTTCACCTCGATCATACCTTACCACCAATCCTTTGCTTCTTATTACGATACAACAAATACGCAAAGAAAGGTGCACCTAGAAATGCCGTAACCACTCCCAGGGGAATCTCTATTGGGGCTAGGATGGAACGGGCAACCGTGTCACACCACATAGTAAAGATTGCACCTCCGATTGCTGATAACGGAACGATAAGTCGGTAATCAGGTCCGGCAATCAATCGCACAATATGTGGCGTAACGAGGCCCACAAATCCAATGACACCCGATACAGATACGGCTGCTGCTGTTAACAAGGTGGATACGATTAACGTTACTAACTTAAGTCTCTCTACATGGAGCCCCATATGTGCTGCCTGACGTTCACCGAGTGCTAATAAATTCAAGGAACGTGCACAACTCCATATCACCACAAACCCAATCAGTACGTATGGTAATAACATGAGTGTATAAGACCAACCTCGGAAGCTGAGTCCTCCCATCGTCCAGAACAAAATTTCATTAATCGTCTGCTTGGACATCGCTGTTAAGAAGGATACAATTGCACCTAAAAATGATTGCATAACCACACCCGACAAGATCAGACTATTGGTTGGGATCTTCCCACCATCACGTGCCAAAGACAATACGCCCCAAAGCGTCAATATCCCCGTAAAAAAAGCAACCAAGGGGAGTGTCCACGCACCCACAAGTGAATACTGTATCCCAAAGAATATAAGAACCGCCGCTCCAACGGATGCACCTGAAGATACGCCTAGGGTATATGGATCAGCTAAAGGATTACGAAGCACCCCCTGGAATCCAGAACCTGCAACCGCTAGAGCCGCTCCAACCAACATACCTAGGACAATTCGAGGCAACCTAACTTTCATCAATATTTGTTCAAATGCAGGACTCCATGTTGGTGTAATTGCATCCCCAATCCATGGTATCTGGTGCAATAGAATTCTTATAATATCCATCACTGGGAGCTTCACAGCACCTATTCCAAGACAGAGCAGGAAGCTCACGATAAGCAAGATTATCCCGAGTCCTCCATACCCAGCCAGTTTCTTACTCATGGCTTAAATAGTTCAGGATAGATCGCACTTGCGATTTCTTTAAGGCCTTCCGTTACACGCGGACCCGGACGACTAATCAGATTATCATCTAATCCATGAATAGCATTATTCTTAACAGCCGTTATTTGATCCCAGCCACTACGTGCTTTAATAATCTCGTCTAATTTCTTCTTTGTTTTGTCATCAATAACATTCTTCGAGAACAGAATCACATCAGGATTATCATTAATGATTTTCTCTTCACTAATTTCATTCCATCCCACCGTATCCGCAGCAACATTAACTCCTCCTGCGAGGTTAATTAAGTCATTCATATACTCACCACTACCTACTGTCCAACCCAGAGAAAATTCAATATATACTTTCTTTTTCTGTTCAGGTGTAAGTGATTTAACCGCTTCTGTCACTTCATCCCGATCATGTATTATTGTATCTACTACCGTCTTAGCTTCTGCTTGATGGTCTGTAATCTGACCGAATATTTCAATATTCCCAATGACATCATCCACCGATTTCGGATCTGTCTTGAAGATCGTAATTCCTAGATCACGTAGATGTTTCGTTGCTTCTACACTCATAGAAATACCTGTTAATACGAGGTCAGGTTGTGCCGCAATAATCGCTTCCTCATTTGGATTATACAAACCACCCATTTTGGGCTTGGTTGTCGCAGCTGCTGGATAATCATCGTAATCAGATACACCAACAATCTGCTCATCCAATCCTAAAGCAAACAAGCTTTCCGTCTCTGCAGGAGAGATAGATATAATTTTCTTCGGTGCTTCTTTAAAAGTAATTGATTCGCCTGTCGCATCCTTCACGGTTAGAGGATACACCGTTTTTGCACTTGCCTCTTCCACTTTTGGAGTCGCTTGTTCCGTTGGGGCTGGCTCCGTTACTGTCTTCGGTTCATTATTAACTCCACAAGCTGCGAGCGAAAGTACCAGCATGATCGCTAAGGCACCCGTAGTCCAATTCTTCCATATTTGTTTCATTGTTTTTTCTCTCCTCTATCTTCTAATTTCATCAACACATGCGAGTTGCATTCCTTGTTACTCCAATGAATTGTCTATACGAAAGTCTATACATGCACAACAAAAAAACCTGATCCTCTTGTTCAAACAAGAATCAGGGATTACGTCTATGCAGAATTCATGGTACTTACCCATAAGTATCCGCAGGCTATGTACCTAAATAAATCACAGGCACTTCCACAAGCCAAACGTAATCCTTTCCTCGAAGGACCGTCGTACTTCTCATAAGGCAGGTCTCCTGACTGACAGGTTAGCTAACATCCTCACCTTCCCATCCTGCTTGACGCAGAACAGTGGTACATTGAGAATATCCCTGTTTCACAGTGGCGGGACCGCGCCGGAATTACACCGGCTTCCCTTTTAACTAGGCATAGAAGCAATTATTTCTACTTCTAATTTCTAGACCTCACAAGTTTAATTATATTCATTTAAGAACAAGTCTTGCTTCTCTATTCAAAATTATAGGTCAAAAGGAGTCACCTTACAATCCTATTATTGGGACATCATAATTAGTCATTCACAAACGGCCTTCCCATTTCCCCTCATGCAAGCTAAGCTTCAACGATAATAGACTTCCCGGATCAACAGCGTAATCCCAGAACTTCGAGCCTGAAATCATCATTGACGCAAGTTGTCTAATGACCCCGCCATGCGTAACAATCAGCGCGGAAGACACATCATCATCATTATTCTCTTTCCTATTTAAACATGCCAGACTGTTCATAAAGCGATTAAGCCTCTCCTGAAAATGCCCCCATGATTCTCCTCTTGGTGGAGTTACAGAATGAGGGTTGTCCAACCATGCTCGATAATGAGCAGAATCCTTTAATTGATCGTAGGTCTGCCCCTCCCAATCACCGAAATCCATTTCTCGCAAACGATGATCAAAGATCACCTTATCTGGTGGAGTAGGATATATCCATTCTAACGTTTCCCTACATCTCTTCAAATCACTACAGAACACCTGATGAAACATCCTTCCTTCAAGTTCTTCTTTCACGGACAAAAGCTCCGTTAATGACTCTGGAAGGATACCTATATCTGTATGTCCTAGATAACGTTTATCCTTATTCCACTGCGTTCTGCCATGACGAATACATACCAGTTCTAACTCCATAAGGTTCCACCTATACTCCATATGGCCAGTATGCATAACATTAAGAATAATAACGATGCAAATAGCATTAATCTTACGGTTGACTGAATATCTCCCTTTGTCATTGGACGAGAGAACTCTCCCATGTACGCACGAAAAGATACCACACCATGATACACGTTCTCGCCCCCGAGTCGGATACCTAAAGCACCAGCTACCGCTGATTCAGGAAATCCACTGTTCGGACTTGGATGGAGACGGGCATCATGTCTAATCGTACGATAAGATTTCTTGTAATCCAGACGCATAAGCCAACTACTAGCGACCAATAGAACTGCTGTTATTCGAGCTGGAATAAAGTTAGCGATGTCATCCAATCGTGCGGAAGCCCATCCTAGGTTTATGTATTTTTCATTTTTGTAACCAACCATGGAATCTAGCGTATTCACAGCACGATAAGCCATGGCGAGTGGAGCTCCTCCAATAAGTGCAAAGAATAATGGAGACACAATGGCATCAACAATATTTTCTGCGACGGTCTCAACCGTTCCACGAACAATCTCAGGCTCATCTAAATGGATTGTATCCCGACCAACAATCATACCAAGTACTTGTCTTGCAGCAGGTAGATCTCCACGGTTAAGATGACCATACACTTCCATTCCTGCATCCTTAAGCCCTTTCGTAGCAATCGTCGTGGCAATCAACACGATCTCCGCTCCCGTAGCTAGCCACGGATGAATCATATGCAGTCCTCTCAACACTGCCCATGTTATAGCAAACGCACCTCCCACTATAATGACTGGGAGTAGAATTCCAGCTTGTTTCAACTTCGCCGGATGAGAAACACGAATACGAATCATCTTCTCTAACCGCTTGATGCAATTACCCATTCCTATCACAGGGTGGGGTAGCCAACGTGGATCGCCAATGATTAGATCTAATAAGTATGCAGCCCATAGAATGTATATTGCCCATCCCATCATGACTGACTTACTCCAGCCGCCCAAAGGCTTTCTTTCACCGTTCTATAAACCACTCGTCCGATAGCGGCTCCCAGATCCGTTGCCGTGCCACAATAGCGATGTTGGGCAGGATAAGTTGCTGATTGACTGACTCCTAATACAATAGCATCCGTCGTGGTCCCAGTAGCGATTAATCCATTCTCTGCATCACGGATTCCAAGATCAGCTAGCGCAGCAGCCTTCGCTTCTACCGCAGTAATGACAGCATTCACCATCGCCGCTTGCGTCATTCTTGCGTCAATCATAAGCATGATATTAATCGTTCCAGGTTGATAGACAGGGAACGTGGTTCGTTCAGATCCAGCACGTGCACCGTTGGAAACCCCTGCCGTTGTACAACAGAACACGGAGGCATCCTCCCCGTCCTCTTCAAGAACTGAAGTATATTCCAACCGAACGGCCGTCAACAATCCTGCGGTTGATTCCAGAGGATAACCCCACTGTGTAAATAACTTCTCCACATCTTTTTCTGGATGACTACATTCATAGAACCGATCCACATAAATATTTGCAATTCGATCCATCTTACTCATGCCTCCACCATGTATAGAACTGCTGAGACTATCTATTGCCGTAGGGAAATGAAGTAGTAAATGCCGTTCTTGTCGGGTTAACGTAAGACCGGGCCACACGACAGATTTATAAGGGTTATTGTCACCTTTCAAAAAGGGCGTTGTCATTATCGATCTCCTATTCTTATAGAGGTTGTTTTGAACTCGTACTTATACTAAAGTCTCTTCTCTATTACTTGCTGTATCTCTTTTAGAAATAACAGATTTGCATCCGTACCTTTGACTGCAATTCGAATGTGTCCCTCTCCCAAGCCAGGGTACATCGCACAACTACGAATTAATATCCCTCGCAGTCCAAGTTCACGTTGCATATCTATTGCTCGCCATGGATCAGGTAGCCTTACGAGTAAGAAATTTGCTTCCCCTGGACTTACCTCACATCCTAACGCTGTAAGCCCTTGGACGAGCACTACTCTTTCATTTGCTATCAGCTCTAGCGTCCTGTGCTCGAATTCCTCACCACTATTCATTGCTGCCTCGCCCGCTAACAACGCCAGTCCATTCACACTCCACGTGACCTGCTTACTCTTCATCAATCTGATGACATCTGGATGCGCTAATGTATATCCTAATCGCAGGCCTGGAATGGCGTAGAACTTGGTCATGGAACGTACCAGTAGCGTACGAGGGTACTTCGCAAGTTCTGATAACAATGATGCCTGTTGGTGTTGTGGAATAAAATCAATAAAGGCTTCATCTACGACCAAATAGGTATGCGATTGTTCAGCCATCTCAGCCAATAGGCGTAGCTCTTTAAGCGAATACTGAACCCCATTCGGATTGTTAGGCTGTCCAATAAATAACAGATCCACCTGCTGCAGTAATTCTCCTATTTCCTCTGTCGTTGCTTTCCAATCCTTGTTCCGTCTACCATATACGGAATGTACCTCTACATTGAATTGTTCCGATAACTGTCGATACTCAGAGAAACAGGGTTCAATAATACCTACCTTATGTGGATCAAGTCCGAGTAGAATGAGCGACATACACTCTGCTGCACCATTTCCTACACAGATGTTATGTTCGTCAATGTTCAATTTTTGCCCAAGAATATGTTTGAATTGACGATGGCCCGGGTCTGGATAACGGATAATAGACGATAGAGCACCCTCTAATTGCTTCAACACGTGTTGAGGTGGACCCAGCGGATTGATGTTGGCACTGAAATCGAGGAATGAATTTTCGTCAAGTCCAAAAGCCTTGGCCGCACTTTCTAAATCTCCTCCGTGTCCATAACGTTCTAGCATTCTAAATACCCTTCTTCCTTAAATTTATCCATTATTATAGTTCCATTATTACGTGGGTTCTTCCTTTGCGTCAATCTAAGCCTCCCTTTGTTTCTAATTCGCATTTAGTTTACAATCAAATAAGATTCAATATCATTACATACCTTAAAAAGTAAAGGAGTAGTCTAAGCTATGTTATTCATCGACAACCAAGGAATTCATGATCCTGCTATTAACCTCGCGATAGAAGAGTACGCTTTGAAGCACCTTTCTATGGACGAAAGTTATTTGCTTTTCTATATTAATCATCCATCTATTATCATTGGTAAACATCAGAATACCATTGAAGAGATTAACCAAGAATATTGCAAAGAAAATAATGTACAAGTCGTACGCCGTTTGTCTGGTGGGGGTGCCGTCTATCATGATCTAGGCAACCTTAATTTCAGCTTTATTACCAAGGATGATGGACAGTCATTCCACAATTTCTTGAAATTCACCCAACCCGTTATTGATGCACTTCAGCAAATGGGTGTAAACGCTGAACTCAGTGGTCGCAATGATTTACAAGTTGGAGAGAAGAAAATTTCTGGTAATGCCCAATTTTCTACTCGTGGTCGGATGTTTAGCCATGGCACATTGATGTTCAATCTAGACTTAGATAATGTCCAAGCCTCGCTCAACGTGAATCCAGAGAAATTCAAATCTAAAAGCACCAAATCTGTACGTAGCCGTGTAGCCAACATAAGTGATCTTATGGAAGGCTCGATAACGATTGAGGAATTCCGTGCTGAGCTCCTTCGCTCTATATTCGGAATGGATGTGCAGGATGTTCCACAATACCACTTAACAGAAGCGGATTGGGAGCAGATCAACCAGATTTCCAAAGAACACTATCAGAACTGGGATTGGAACTATGGTATATCGCCAGAATCCAATGTTAAACATTCCAAGAAGTTCCCTGTCGGCATTATTGATCTCCGCATGAACATTAACGAAGGTAGAATCCATGACATCAAGATTTACGGTGATTTCTTCGGTGTAGGCGATGTAGCCGATATCGAAAATGCTTTGCATGATAAGCGGTATGAAGAGGCTGAAGTGCGAGAGGCTTTATCCGATCTTGATATCAAGTGTTACTTCGGCAATCTTGAGCTTAATGACTTTATGGGACTTGTATTTTTGGAGGAATAGTGTGGATAAAAAGAATGGATAGAGTCATCAGAAACTATCTGATTCTCTATCCGTTTTTTTTCGGAATTACAAATTAGGGTCAATACGAATCTTCCAAGAGTTTGTCTATTTCAGCCGCCGCACGATCTAATCCAACCTTAACGGGCAGTTCACCCATAAATATTTTATGCAGGTACAAGGTATATACTTCTTCGATTCTGCTCCAGTTCTTTACAGGCGGTCTCAGAAAGGTATCATCCATAGCTTCCAAGTATGGATAAAGGTAAAAATCCTTGCTTACACTTAGAGCTTTGACCGCCTCCCTGTTAGTCGGGATTAAACCGGCTCGTGCCATGATCAACTGAGCTTCCTTTCCCGTCATCCATTTCATAAAAGCCCATGCCTCCGCAGGATGTTTGCTGCCCTTCATAATGACTAAGTTTTCCCCGCCAATAATCGAAGACGGGCCATTCCCCTTTAGAAAAGGTACAGGTAAGGTCTGCTGAAGAGCTTGTTTGATTTCCGAGTCTTTCAACAATCTGTAAAACCACGGCGCTTCGTCCGTTAAAATCATGTTTCCGTTCCGTACTTCCCTCCAGTTATCGCCGTTTAGGGTCACCGCAGAAAGATGAATCAGGTCCTCCTTATAAAGACTAACCAGCTTCTCCACCGCCCGGATGGTGGCTTTGCTGTTCAAAAATCCGGAAGCCCTGGTGAATTTCTCATCCATAAATGAGCCTCCAAGGCTGAAAAGGTATGGAAGTGTATCCCAAGCTTCCAATCCCCCCAAGCCAATTGTGAAGTGATGCGTACGAGCAAGCTCCAGAACTTCATCCATGGTGCGTGGAGGTTCCGAATATCCCGCCCGCTCCAGAAGCTCCCGGTTAAAAATGGCAGACTTGGTATATAAATTAAGCGGCAGGGAGTAATATTGATTCTTATAAAAACCAACGCTCATGACCTTATGGTGAAACGCTTGGTGCAGAAGTTCGAATCCCGGGAACCCGTTTAACGGTTCAAGGAGTCCTTTATGTGAAAACTCTGGCACCCAGGAGATATCCATTCGTACCACATCCGGACCACGTTTGGAGGAGGCCCGTCCAATCAAACTGTACTTTAGTTCGTTATTGTTGGCTATGTTAATGTAATTAACCCGAATATCGGGGTTCTCGCGCTCAAAATCCGGAATCAATTCTTGCACTAACAGCCGGGTTTCTACATCGTTGTAGGTATGCCAGAATGTAATAACGGTTTTATCATTTCCGTGGAGCGTTTGAACATGGTTTGGATCCGAGATTACGGACGGACTCATACACCCGGCCGTTAACACTAGAGTCAGTAAAAAGGATATCCACCGAATGACCAATGTGTAATCCTCCTTTCTTAATCGGTGTGCGAGAACTGTCATTTCATGCTTTCCCTATATTCTACCGGAGTAAGTCCTGTTATTTTTTTGAACACCTTGCTGAAATATTTTACGTCTTTAAATCCCGCGGCTCCGGCCACTTCGTAAATCCGGCTGTCATTTTGCCTAAGTAGCCGCTTCGCTTCCCTAATCCGCAGCTCAATCAGATAATCAATAAAGTTTCCTTCGGTTTGTTTTTTGAATAAAAGGCTGAAGTAACTTTTACTGAGATGAACGATATCCGCTACGCTTTGGAGCGTCAAGTTCTCGGTATAATGGGCAGCTATATATTCCAGCGCCTTCGTGATTAGCTGCCCGCTGTAACCGTTGTCGGACAATTTAGGAATAAAGGACTTGCCCATCTCCTCCAGCTCACAAATCATGAATGATGCCAGTTGTTCCAATGTCTCTGTCTTGCGAAGCAGTTCATACCGTTCAGAGAGTAGGGTTCCTGCGTCTGCATGCGGCTGATAAGCGCCTGTAAGCAGGGTGTGCGCCTCCAGCTGTACTTCTCCCGGGTTCAAGATCCCGCTATTCCAGCGTTCAAGCGCAAAATCAACCGCGGATGAAGCCGGATCACCGTTATGAATCATCTCAAAGAAGGGGGTCCAATCATGATTTGGTTCTCTACCTGTTAACGTTTGAACAGGATTGGTTTCCAATCCGCTCCCTCGATACAAGCCGCCCAGCCCTTCAAAAAATCGTCTTTGGCAGGCCAAACTGCTCTCGGCATATCCCTTAAGAATTCGGCTCACTCCTTGCTCTTTGGCGAAGCCGACTGACGTCGAAATCCCCCATTTCGCTTCGAGCTGCCGCTTCCATTGGCCGAGCTGTTGTTCAACCTCCTCTTCGAGATCCGGAAAGATGAGAAACAGGCTGCTTTCGGACACCAGCAGTGCGCTTCCTTCCCTTATCTGCAAATAAAACGCTTCCTGCAGTTCCTCAAGCAACAGCTGCACATACAAATATCCGTAATTTTCTCTCCATTCCTCAGCGGCATCCAGCATAAGATAAACACAGGTATAGGAATCCTCCAGCCATGCCGGAGCCCACACGGTTGACTCAGGAAAGGTCTGTTCTTGGACGATGTATCTTTTGATTTCCTGTTCGACACGCTTTCGGTCCAGATAGAGAGCCCCTTGTTGGTAATGATTCAATTCGGACTCCCTTTCCCTTTCTTCCTCCAGCATGGAAATACTACGGCGAAGGACGGCAAGAAGGTCTTCCCGCTTCAAGGTCAGCTTTAACAAATAATCGACGGCGCCCAGCTTAAGTCCTTCTTTCACGTATTCAAAGTCACTATAATTGCTGATCAGGATCACCTTTAGCCAAGGGCAAAGCGCCAGCGCTTGTTTCATCAGTTGAATGCCGTTCAGCAAAGGCATTTTGATATCTGTGATAAGAATATCGAAGGAAAGACTTTCTAAAGCAGACAATGCCTCCTCACCGTTAGCGTAATGGTCTTCAATCGTCATCCCTTCCTTTTCCCAATCGATAAACGCACTGATACCGTTGCGGATGACAGGCTCGTCGTCTACAATAAGAACTCTATACATGATATCCCCCCCCTGATCTGCTAGTTCTCAGATGCCGATTCCACAAGTTTTTTTAACAAAATGCGTACTGCGGTTCCTTGGCCGGTTCTGCTTACGATAGACCATTCCCAATTTCGGGCATAATAAAGCCGCAACGAGTCATAGATATGGCGCAGACCGATGCCAACTTCTCCATTTTCAATAGCAGTCCCCGGATCGTTCAATGCTTTTAGCTTTTCATCCCCAATGCCTAAACCATCATCTTCTACTAGAAATTCCAAGTCTCCTCTACACGTACGAATTCTTATCGAGATCCGGCCAGCCGTATTTTTGGGTACGATCCCATGAAATATGGCGTTTTCCACCAATGGCTGCAGCAGCATGCGGGGAATCATAAACTTCTCAGAACCCGGTTCAACGTCCAGCTCCAGATCAAATGTTTTCTCGTAGCGAAGCTCCAAAATGATCAAGTACTTCCGGATGATATCCAGTTCCTCTTCCACCGTTATCATACTCCCGCTTTTGCCCATGTTAGCCTCGAGCAGATGGTTTAACGCCAACAAAACTTGAGATGCACGGTCGTTCTGACCGGAATCAATAAGCCACCGCAGCGTGCTGAGCGTATTAAACAAGAAGTGGGGATGAATCCGGTGCATGACAGCCCGAAGCTCAGCATGATGCTTTTCGTTTTGTTCATCCTCCACCTGCTGGATTAAATTTCCGATTTTGTGTAGCATTTTATTAAATTGCTTGCTCAAATATCCGATTTCATCAGAGGTTCGAACGACTGCCCTTACGTTTAGGTCTCCTTGTTGAACTTGAAGCATGCTTTGGGTAAGTTGTTTTACGGGCTTGATCACCCATCCGGCAATGAACAGCCCGATACCAATAGCAATCATGGCGAAAACTGCGGAAGACAACAATATCCAGGTCTGGAGACTTTCCAGCTGTCCGCTGATTTCATCAATCGGAACTGTCCCTACAATCATCCAACCGTTGCTCAACAGCTGCTTAATCCCGTAATAAAGTACCCCGTTCATATCAAAATCAAATTCCACTGCGTCATCGCCCACAATACTTTGATACAAGTCGGGATTCTTCACTTTCTGGTTGATCATTTCGAGGTTGGAATCGATCATGATTCTCCCCTTGGAATCCACAACAAAAAACTTTCCCGTTTCCCCGAGTTCCAGCTTCCGGATTGTATTCAGTATCGACTGCCCGTCCAAATGAACCTGCACCAGTCCGATATTACGCATTGTATTAAAATCCTTCAGGACCCTTCCGACAGGCAAAACCAAGTCCGTATTGACCCCGCCTCCGCTCAAATGGTCATACTGAAGGCCCTGCCAAACCAGCTCACCGTCTTTTTTTTTGACTTCTTTCACCCATTCCATGTCTGAAAAAGGTAACTGCTTAAGTCCAGCGTCGGAAAATGTGCCACTGCCCCACCCTCTTCCGTCCTCTTTCAATAAATAAACGATTTTGACAAATGAATTGGAATAGACATAGTTATTCAACAAAGTATTAATATATTGGAAATTCCAGTTTTCTTCATACGACGGACTGTTGTTTACTTGCAAAGCAGCGCGCTGAATGTTCGGATCGCTGGAAATAAAATCGGAGGTATTTACTCCCACGTTTAGAATAAAAGAGAGCGACTCCGCCGTTTGTTCGGCGATTTGAAGGGTGGACTCCCGTACATTTTTCTTTAGGATGGAGTCGGCCACCCAGTAGAATGACCAGCTGGTAAAAATGGTCGGGATTAAAATAACGAGCAAGAGGACCAGTATGATTTTGGAGGTAAAGCGATTCGATATTCTAAATTTTTGAAACATAGTACCCCCTATTTCGTTTCTTCTTACTAGAGTGTACAAGATGAAAGCCTCAATACCAATGTAATATACAGGAAAAAGAGTACTCTACTCCTTATATTCGACAACTACCATGTCCCAATATTTCAGCTTGGGCAGCTTCCATTGCAATATACCGTCCCGCTGTGAGAACGCTAAAGATTGGGGTGAGCCCTTGTCATAATCAGGGGAAGCGAACCATACTTTGGCAATCGGTTTATCCATTTTCACAGAAACGGCAACATTCAGCCTCTCTACCGGCTCTGTCTGCTTTCCATTATTATCATTCCAATCCATAGTAGAAGCATCTGTGAAATTGATGAAATGAAATACGTCTTTTCCATCCTTCCGTTTAGTGAAGGACCACACTTTACCTTGCTCGGCTTGATACGAAATGGAAGTTTGTCCCACTCCTTCGGCTTTCAGGATGGAATCTTCCGTGTGATCCCGTAACAGATTCTGATAAGCTACCAGAAAGTCGTAATAATGGATCAGCTGTTCTTCCAATTCCGGAGACAGGTTTAATTTCTTATGTGAGAAATATTCTTTGGACAGCATGTTTTCCCCAAGCTCCAGATGAGATCCTCCGGAGGCGAAAATCACCGCATCCGTCAGTAGAATCCCTGGCGTATTGAACTCGCCCGGTGAATCGGAAAAATGATAATTCATATAAGCGGCCAATACCGTGTTTAGCCGGTTCCCGCTGTACCTTGAATTCTCCTCAATCACTTCTTTCAAGTTCTGATAGCCCGGGTGATTGCCCCATACTTCGGTATATAGAAATTTGACGGGAGCTTGCCGGGCAATAAACTCCTGGCCGAACTGGCCGACTGCGTTCATGACATAATCCACATCCAGCCTCTCTTTGGCTGTATTCAAGAAATCCGGATAAGTCTCAGCCATATTAACGCTTTTGCCGTCATAGTTCCACAGCTCGCCCCTATCCCCCAACTGGTCTACATGCCAACCGTCAAACGGAAGAGATCCGAAAGTTTTGAGTTCCTGGTCGATCAAGAAGTTCTGCCACTCTGGATTAGAGGGATCATACATATAAATATCGCTTGCCCAATCTTTGGGAAGAGGATGCTTATCCTGCTCGGCGTGCATTGGATCCTTGAACAATCCCCACTCCCTCTTCACACCGTCTTTTTCCGCATCGGCATAAGCCCCGAACAGCAAGTTGTAGTTCATGGCCTTCATGTTGCGGTTGTGAGACAGGTCGATATAGCCCTTTACCGTATCGAACGCTACAGAACGGTTAGCAATATCTTTCCATTTCCGCACAGGCTTGCCGTCTTGGAAGGGAATAGGCTCTTGATGCTTATATTGCCAGTCGTAGAATTGGACGCCATTGATATGGAACCGGTTTAAACGTTCGATGACTAGGGACATATCAACCTGATTCATGGCCGGGAAATCCGCCAAGTAACCGTAACGAGGAAATTTCCCCCAGTCAGAGGAAACGTCCACAGCAATATTCATTTGTTCGCCCGCCTTACCGTCTTCCTCATAGAACACTTCGGCCATGTAACCTCTTCCTTCGTCCTTCGGCGGTCTCCAGCTCCAAGTCAGCTGATTTCCTTCCATTTCCAGCCTTTCTTCCTTCACGATCCGGTCCATGTGCAAATAACGAATATGGAACCTTCTGCTGGAGACGCCCTCCTTTATTTTTAAATGAAACTGAACGTCCTCACCGGGTTTATAAGCCGCCTTATCCGTAGACAGCTCCTCAAGCAGTGAACCTCTTTGAATTTGGACATCCTTTCGAGAGTCAGCAACGTTGTCAGCAGCATTCCCACAAGTCGGTATAATCAATATAACCCCGCTGAACGCAAGAGCCGCGGCCAGCCGCATCATCCTGAAACTTCTCATTTCTCTCACTCCTATCCATAGTTTCTTAACATTATCCGAAAAACAGCTCTAGAATCAAATGTCTCAAGTCGCAATTATGATAAGCTATTTCACATTTTTCTTTGCTAACACGTATATGTAATCGTTCCCAAACATTAAGGTGTCTTATATTCTCATAAAGGCATAAGAAATTACACCCTCCTATTTCCACCTAGAATCCCGTAAATTAAAGTGTGATTTTATTAAAAATATACAATCATCCGAAAAGAGTCGGTTTAAGTGTCCTATTTTACGAAATGTAATTATAAAATAGGTTGACATCCCAGCACTGGACTTTTCGAATAGATATCCCTTAGTCCTATAGGACCTATATTAACCACATATGTTCATTATTTTAGTGAAAATTTGATTAAAAATGAGAACCGCAAAAAAAAACCTAAACAAGCGCAAATCCATGTCAGACGATAGTTTAACTCTGATGGATCTACTTTTAAGATAGCGCTCTCTTTCCTGTTAATCAATTTGTTAAGAAAGTTCGTAGGAAATTTCGCCCATTGTTTATGCCGTATTTACTTGTTAACGTGGTAGAGGGACAAAAAACCTGGATTTTGCACCCTGTAAGAAGATGTCTGCTATCTAAACTGAATTTGGAATGGGAATGGGAGAGAAAAATGTATGCGTAAAAAATTAACAACTTCAAGGATATCGAAAAAACTGGCACAAACTGCCTTGTGTCTGATTCTTCTGACAGGAACAGCTACAGTGGTTCTGCCGGCGAATGCGGCTTTTGCGGTAACACAGCCTGAAGCGGATACTCCGCTGGACAAACAGAATCTTAAGCCATTATCAGTACAATCGTTAGAAGCGTTGGAAAACGGAGTGCAGCTAAACCTGGGAGACTATCAGGGCTATATCCGCCTCTTCGATGAAGATTTGGCGAAAGTCTCTGTAGTAAAAAACGGTGAAGAAGAATTTGTCTCCCCCGGGATTGCCAAGAAGGACTGGAAAACACCTGAGTTTAAAACAACAGAAACGGATAAAGAATACACCCTATCCACTAATGAAATTACTGTAAAGATAAATAAAAGTCCGTTCGGCGTCAAGTTTTTGGACAAGCAGGGTAATGTCATCAACGAAGACGCAGCACAAGGTGTAGGCTATGAAAACAACAAGCCGTATGTATTCAAGAAAACGGATGCCACTGAAAACTTCTATGGATTCGGTGAGCAATCCGGAGGGCTGAACAAGCGTGGCGAAAGTCTTGGCATGTGGAATACGGACGCCTATTCCTATGACAAGAATACAAAATATCTGTATACGTCCATTCCATTCTTCATTGGGCTAAAAGATAAAAAGGCATATGGTATTTTCTTCGACAATACGTATCGCTCCTATTATGAAATGGCCAGCGAAAAAGACGATTATTACTATTTCTATGCCAACGGTGGAACGCTCACATATTACTTCATCAATGGTCCGGAAATCGGTGATGTCATCGATCAATATACGGAGCTTACAGGAAAATCAGAAACTCCTCCGATGTGGTCACTAGGATTCCATCAAAGTAAATGGGGATATACTCCGGAAGAACTGGTGGATGTGGCCAATAAATACCGTGAGAAACAAATTCCGCTCGATACGATGCATTTTGACATTGACTACATGGATGAATACCGCGTGTTCACTTGGAATGATCAATATAAAGAAGCTCTTAAGACTCTGAAGGGTCAGGGAGTCCGCGCGGTTGCGATCAATGACCCGGCTGTCAAGCAGGACGAAAACTATCCTATATATCAAGAAGGAACCACAAATAACTATTGGGCGAAAAATCCGGACGGTTCCACTTTCATAGGTGAAGTGTGGCCGGGTAAATCCGCTTTCCCGAACTTCCTGAAGCAGGATGTCCGCAACTGGTGGGGCGACAATCTGAGTACCCTCTATGATCAAGGCATCGACGGCATCTGGAATGACATGAATGAACCTGCTGTTTTTGACGGTCCATTCCATACGATGCCGCTGGATATCGTATTTGAAGGCGACAATGGAGAGAAGAAACTGCATACGGAATACCACAATCTTTACGGCCATGATGAAGCGGAAGCAACTTATAACGGTGCTCTGAAAAATAAACCGAATACCCGTCCGTTCGTATTAACCCGTGACATGTATGCCGGAACGCAGCGCTATGCGGCGCTTTGGACAGGGGACAACGTTAGTAACTGGGAGCATTTGCAAATGTCGATTCCGATGAACGCCAATGTCGGATTGTCCGGTGTTCCGTTTGTCGGCAATGATATCGGCGGCTTTGCGAAATCGCCGGGAAATGTTACCACCCCTGAATTATTTGCAAGATGGATCGAGGTCGGTGCCTTCCTTCCTTTCGCCCGTGACCACTACGACAACAGTGCGAAGTCCGGTTTGTCAAGCGGTCAGGAGCCTTGGGAATTCGGCAAAGAAGTTGAAGATATCAGCCGTAAGTACATTTCGATGCGTTATGAGCTGATGCCGTACTTATACAATCAATTCAAGAAATCGGCCGATAACGGTCAACCGGTTCAACAACCGCTTGTTTACCAGTTCCAAGACGATGCGAAAACCTACAACATTGAAGATCAGTACATGTTCGGTGATTCGCTTATGCTTGCACCTGTCGTACAAGAAGGTCAAACGAGCCGTGAAGTGTACCTGCCGGCAGGCGAGACATGGGTCGATTACTGGACAGGAAAAGAGTTTGACGGTAACCAGACCATTTCAGTAAAAGCCGATCTTGGAACACTACCTATTTTCGTGAAAAATAATTCAATCATTCCTCGTCAGGAAGTGGAACAGCATACGGGTGAGAAGAAGCTGGAAAACCTGATTCTTGACGCTTACCTGAACGATAAAGCCAGCTACAGCTTCTACGAGGATGATGCTGCAACTTTGGATTACAAGCAAGGCGAATACAATGTCACAGAATTCCATGTGGAGAAGAAAGGTAACCACATCGAGTTCGAGCAGGACAAAAAGACTCAAAATTATGCATCCGATATTAAGTCCTACACGCTTAAACTGCATAACGCCGAAGAACCGAGTAAAGTGCAAGCGGCTAATAACAAATATGCCAAAGCCGGCAGTGCAGAAGAATTGAACAAACAGGAAAGTGGTTACTATTTCGATTCGGGAGAGAAAGTTCTGTATGTAAAAATCCCTGTAAACGAAAACCACAAAGTGAAAATTCAATAATACGATTTCACGGTCATTGCCAGATAATAAAAGTAAACGGGTAGGAGCATTTCTGCTTCAGCCCGTTTGCTTTTTATTTTACAGTGTCCGAAATAAGAGAGGATTCCAGAGGTGAAAAGTATTACATCCATCGCTTTATCCCTTAAAGATCAATCGTTAGTTCGGTAGTCGGTAATATTTCCTGATCCTCACTTTCTACAACTTTCGACAGTGGTCGTATACACTTAGATTTTGTGAGAATTCTCAATGAATCAGAACGGGAACTTATCACTTCATTATCCTCGGATTTCTTTAATACTTTTACCGCCTAAAAAGGCATGACCCATTTTCAGTTTATCGACTGTATAAAATCCATATTTTCCATATATGATAGGCAATGTAGTAATATCTATATTATCTGGTGCTTTCGTTGTTGGGCGAAGGTCGCTCCATGCGTATATCTTCTCTTCGTCTGTTTTGGTTGCCAAGCTTTATTTACCAGTCATTCTAAGTGGTTCGTTCTTGGCATAGGCAAACTTCTGTTCCTTATCCATGTAACCATTAAGCTCCCAAGTACAAGCTGTTTCGTCTTACTTGTTGCCGGATCAAATATTGAAATTTCTTTTTGTTTCGCTTCAGAACTATATTCATTTGCTAGCAACTTACTGTCAGCAAGCCAACGCACATTCACATACATAGGACTTGAAATTCATTCTTGAATCACACCTGTTTTTATATTTTTAAGAAAATAGCTATACAATTTCGTACTTTGAACTGATTTGTCGTTCGATATTATTTATCACCGAAATCGATCGTCCAATATAACCCCCATTTACCATCATTCGTTGAAAAGATAACTTTATTAGTAAATATATGGCTCTAATTCATAATCAGTGCTTACATAAAATAGGTATCTATGCTGTTCGAAGCGGAGAGGATGCAATTGTCGTGGAGAAGCGTAGCGTTCGCCTTTGCCCCAGAATTTTCACCGCAAAGAGCGGTAGATTCAAAAAAATTGGGGGCAACAGTGATCGGAAGGACAATCCATCCGCGTAGTGGTGATCTATCAACTTGATACATTAACCCCATACTGATACTAGAAGAACCATTACTACAACCATTCTTATTTTTGTATTTTCCAATGAGCGCATATTCAAGTTCCTCCTTAAAATTCTCTTTCACTTTAAATTAGACTCGTTATATGGAATGAAGTTACATACTATAGAATTAAACTCACATTAATTGCCTCATACGCTAAAATAAACGACATGCTAAAAACCACCAGGCTTGACTAGACGTACTGCCTAATCCCGGTGGTTTCACTGGTCTCACACTTGAATTTCTCAAGAATAATTTTATTTATATTTATGCCAATCCAGATTACTATTCTCAAGTAGATGTTCAAAATTGTTATCTAATTTCTTCTGCTCTTGCTTACGAGCTTCCACCTTCTGCAATTCTTCTTCTTCCTTCTTCTTCTTTTCCTCAGTCTTCATCTCATCTACCTGAGCCTTCAACTGTTCTAGTATTTCACCACTTAGTAAATCTTTCAGCGTGGTTGGTGAATAGTCAGAAGTAGGTTTTGTAGCCGAGGTAGAATTTTTCTTCTTAGCCATAGAATCATCTCCATTTCAGAATCATATTATATCAGTTTTTAATTCGTCGTTCTATGTCTCCACTTGGTACAACTCCTCGCGATCTATACTGTTAATCGTTCAATTAATCTAACGAGTATCTCTTCGTGAGAAATATTTGTATTGTCCATAGCTTGAAGAAATAGTTTTCTTCCGACTTCAATTAAAGGGATTTCAAGAGTGGTTATGTTCATAATTTTCGCTATAGGTTGATTATCAAATCCCATGATTGCAAGTTCATGTGGTATTGAAATATTTTGCTTTTTACAGCAGGTTAAAATTCCAGCAGCTACTTGGTCATTAGAAACTAATAGTGCCGAAGGTGGTTTACTCATATTTTGAAGTCGCTGGACGATATGTTCTCCGTCTTCAAAATTTAAGCACTCATAGAAAATAACATTTGAATCAAACGGCTGATTGAATTTCACAAGAAAATCTTTGTAAGCTGTTTCTCTTTGTTGGCTATTGCTTCCCGTTCTCCTTCCTATACTATAACCAATTTTTCGATGGCCTTTATGATATAAATACTCTAAAGCTTTGGAGAAACTTTTGTAGTGGTCGATAAACGTTGAAGATACTTTTCCACCTCTCGCATCCTCACAAAGAACAATTGGACCATAAGATACATAATCATTTATAATATCCCACCCACAAATCCTGGAACATATAATTAATGAATCTATTTGTTTATTTTTTAACATTGTTAAAGCTTCAATCTCTCTAGGTTCCTCGTAATTCGTTTGGAACAGAACTAACTTATATTTGTTTTGTAATGCTTCCTTAGCTATACCATCAATTAATAATCCAAAATAGGGACTATTCGAGAAAGGGACAACAACGCCTATAAGAAAAGTTTTCCCTTTACTTAAATGAACTGCATTTATATTCCGTTGATAATTGCATTCCTCCATTACTCGTGTAACAGCATCCTTTTTTTCGGCGCTTACATATGGTTGATTGTTTAATACACGGGAAACGGTTGTTACTGATACTCCTGCCATCTTTGCTATATCTTTAATATTTGCCATATGAACGATCACCTTTTCCATAAAACTTTTTCTTGCTCTGAAACGCATTCCATAATTTAAGCTTAGCGTGTAGAAAAAAAGGAGGAGTCATATATGGCAATACTGGTGGGAATCATGTGCTTCATTTTTTTGTGTAGTTCTATAATCATTTTGTCATCGTTAGCTATTTCACTGCACCAAAAAAAGAAATCTTTCAAAGAGAACAAAGACCCCTACAGCTTTTTATTTGAAGTCTACGATGAATAATAAAAATGGTATGTATCTACTAATAGAGACATTGGGTATATAGCTACTCATGTCTCTTTTCCTTCTATCAGGAACGATGTCCACAAGATCATTCATCATACTATGTTACTTAAGATTCCTACTAAAAACAACAAGCTACCCATCGCACAATTAAATGAGCACTACGGGTAGCATATCTATATTTATTATAATTGCACCAATCATCTTATATAAGGACTCAGACTTTGGAGGCAGGGTAAGTCTTTTTTTCTACTTGATACAATTCCTTGATCACTCTTTCGATGGGCAAGGCATTGATCGTCATATCAAGAATAGTATAGCGCTCATTGACGATACGAATGAACTCCTTAAGCTCTAATTGTTCCGTATCTAGTTCGAGTTCAGCCTCCACTTCGGTTAGTTGCTTCAGAATGGTTACACCTGCGATTCCACTCCAGTTCGCCTGTACCTCTGTCGTTAGCGTTACCGTCTTCTTAGCACCAAGAAAGTTTCGTAGAGCCCCTATGGAATCGTCAAATACGATTTCGCCGTGGTTAATCACAATAACACGCTTTGCTAACTTCTCTACATCTTCAAGATCATGTGTCGTTAGAATAAAAGTAACCCCTCGAGCATTCATTTCCTGAATAAAGCTACGAATTTTCTCCTTGGCAATCACATCTAAACCAATCGTAGGTTCATCTAGAAAAACAACCTTCGGTCGATGAAGCATCGCCATAATGAACTCGCATTTCATTCTCTCCCCTAGGGATAATTGACGTGTTGGTTTACGCATGATTACATTAACATCCAGCAACTCCACAAGTTGATTCAGCGTTTCCTCAAACGGTTCATCTTCCAGCGCGTATATAGCTTTATTCATATAAAAGGCATCAATCGGTGGAATATCCCATAGCAATTGCGATTTTTGTCCGAATACAGCGCCGATATTTCGAACGTATTTCTTACGGTGCTTCCAAGGCGTGTATCCGAGGATCTTCACGTCTCCTTCTGTTGGATATAGAACACCTGTAAGTATTTTTAAAGTGGTTGATTTTCCAGCTCCATTTGGACCCAAGAATCCTACAATCTCACCGGCCTCCATTTCAAAAGATAGCCCTTTAACAGCTTGTACCTCAATAGGTTTTCGTTTGAATAGACTCGCTACGGTCTCCCTGAATGAAGCACCACGTTCATAGGTTGTATAACTCTTCTTTAGTTGCTTAACTTGTATAATCAAACCTTAGCCCCCCGCACTTGTATAGTTCTTAAGCATGTGATGCCAGAATGCCAGCCCAACCCCAAGAAACAACAAACACATCCACGCAGCGATCCAAGTCCCCTCCGCGGGTCTACCAAGGAGCGTTGCTGCTGGCAGGAATCCGATCATCGTAATCGGTAAGGCGTATGTCAGAATATTCTGAAAAGCTTTAGAGAAAATGGTTCCGGGATACAACCCGAACATGGAGATCGAATCGAAAATATCGTATACTCTACTACTCCCTACCCATTTAAACAATAATCCAGAGAGAACTAAGGAGACCGCGAATAGAACAAGCTGAGAGCACAGAAACAACACGCCGAACTGAAGCCATTCGACGCCACTAGGAGCTGGCATGCCAGACAAAGCCCAACCGGTTAGGACCCCTCCACTAATCAACCTTCCGAAATCGTCGATATCGAAAGAACTGGTCATCGTAAGGAATAGAACAGGCCGCGGCTTCAGTAGAAACACATCATACGACCCCTCCCTCACATGATGAAGCGTCGTCGATACGATCCCGAAGAAGAATGGAAAGGCGATTCCCTTTGCCAATGTGAATATGCCTTGGATCAGGATGACCTCATGTAGTGTCCACCCTGGAAAGGAAGCACCCGAGCGATACACAAGTAGCGTGATCAAAGGGATCATTAAATCTCCAATCAGCATCATGAACACACTGATGAAGAAATCACCTCGATATGCCATTCGTTCGGCAAGCTTCGTCTTCATCACGGCCGCATAACAAGCGAAGGTAGATCTCATACACCCACCCCCGTAAACTTCCGTAACCCAAGATGAATGAGAACACCCGATAAACCGCACATCAGCAAGACAGCCAACGCTTGTAACCCCACAATTTGAGGGATGGAAAGAGTGATTCCCGCTAGCTCATAACTTCCAACAAACACACGAACTGGTACATATTGCATGAATTGAAAAGGAAGGAATATAAGAACTTTTTGAACCATCTCAGGGAAGAACGTAAGCGGTACAAGTACACCAGCCGTCACATCACGTACAAGCAAAAACATCCGCCGAATCCCATCCGCATTCGTCAACCAAAAGGCCGTCAATCCAATACAATAGTTCACAAGAAAAGTCATGATAAATCCAAGAATAACAGATACAATAGCCCACAGTGGCCTCGCGGGAATCAGATCAATCCCTAGTATGAAGAAGTAAATCAAGCTTACAGGTAGGAACTCTACCCAGAACCCAAGAGAGCGGTGACCTACCTTCTGAGAAAATGCAAAGAAGATGTGAGATACCGGTCTCAGTACAAAGGTGACGTATTTGCCTGTTCGAATAAGCATCTGTAAATTCCAATCTGCAAAATCAAAGGTAAGATAGTTAATACAAGACATGACTCCGTAATACACCAACATTTGCTCTAATGTAAATCCATTCAGCGTATCTCTCGTCGAGAAGATGGCCTGCCAGATGAAATATTGAACTAAGAAATAAATCGGTCCGATGAGGATAGACACGGCCATATGAGAGCGGAAGGCCGCCCACTCTTTGTAGGTGGCCCATCCTACTGCCCGGATCACAGATAAAGATTTTCTCATTTAAGTCCCGACCAAATGATGTTCTTCACATTAATAACGGATTCTGGAACCCAATCGACGTCTGAGGGTACGAAGAAGGCTACCACAAGGTCCTCATCTGGATCAACCATCAACGTGCTTCGGCCAGCACCCTCATGAAAGATCGTGTTCGGTCCACAAGAGTCATATTCTCTACCCAGAGAACTACTTAGCGCAAAGTGACTATGCTTCACTTGATCCCCCCAACAAAATGCGGGTAATCCTTCCGGATAGGGCTCTCTTGACAGCATCTCAACGGACTTGCGACTGAGGATCCGAACATTTTTGAACGTTCCTTTATTCAACATCATTTGCCCGAACTTGTTTAAATCCTCTAAAGTAGAGAATAGTCCTCCACCCGCTCTTGGCGGATCGAATGGTTGTTTATTCTTACGATCAAGGCGCCCGATTTCCCAATCATTAGTAACACATACCTCTTTATGAAGCTCTTCAGGAACAGTGAAGAAGGTACGTGTCATTCCGAGCGGTTCTAAAATCGTACGCTGAATGTATTCTTCATAATCCATGCCTGAGACTCGACTTATAATTTCACCAAGAATCATGAATCCTTTCGTGCAGTAATTCCACTGTTCGCCCGGGGGACAGACCGGTGGTCCAGCTAGCATCGACTTGATCCATTGGGATTTACGAAAAGCAGTCTCCTCTTCTACAGTTCGTACAGGGGTATCCTCATCCTCGTCATCTCCGAAAGCAAACAAATGGTCGTACCAGTCCGTCGGGTAAGGTTCCAAAAAATATCCTCCATCTGGAGCCAATCCTGAAGTATGCGTTAGCAGATGCCTAATATTAATACTTTCATAGAAACGATGGTCGAATTCTGGAATGAAATCTTTGATTTGCTGTCCGATGGAGAGTTTTCCTTCTTCCATTAACCGTAACACGGCAACCATTGTAAACCATTTCGTGATCGAAGCGATTCGACGTATTGAATCGGTTGTGAAGGGCTTATCTTGCTCGGTATGACGTAATGCACCCATCGACTTCATAGCAAATGTCTTACCACCTCGAGCGAGTAGATATGACGCTCCCTGAACTTTCTTATCTCGAATTAACTCTAACAATAATTCATCAAGCTGATCCAAAGTCTGTGGACGAAAGCCCGCTTCTTTTGGCGTAATATCTGTATTAGTTCTATGTATGTAAATGTCCATAATATCCCTTCCTTCCTGTATTGAAATGATCCAAATGAAACTTACAATAACGCAGACCAGATAATTGCCTTCGGATTAATGATGGCTTCTGGTACCCAACCCGTCTTATTTGGTACAAAAAACGTATATACAATCCGTTCTGTGGGATCTACATATAATCCACTGTGCCCATATCCTTCATGTGAAAAGGTACCTGGAGAACAAATATCATTATGATTAAGATTCAAACCCAGAGACATTGGATAATGTTTCACTTTATCTCCCCAACATGTAGAAGGAATGTTATGAAGTTGGTTTGACACCATATTCTGAACCGTTCTACGTCCAAGCAAATGAACACCGTTATGTGCCCCACCATCAAGTAACGTCTGACCCAATGTCCATAAATCATGCAGTGAAGAATAGAGTCCACTACCCGCTTGAGCGGGTAATCCACTCATATCCCATGGGTCTTTAATATCCTTCTCATCCCACTTATGCACGAAGCATGTCTCACCTTTCAATTCCTTTGGTACATTCATAAATGAACGATCCATTCCAAGAGGTCCAAGAATCTTGTCCTGTAAAAATTGCTCATACGACATACCAGATGCACGAACAATTAATTCTCCTAGAATGACGTACCCTGCCGTACAGTAATTCCACTGTTCGCCCGGTTTACAGTACATACGTCCACCAAGGAGAATCTTAATCCAATCACTATCTTCCCAACTAGACTGCTTTTCTTTTCTCTTAAATGCAGTCCATTGATAGAATGGCAACTCATAGGGTTCTGTCTGGCAACCCGGATCAGCCATCAACCCCGATGTATGTGTTAGTAAATGTGAAATCGTAATTCCTCGATGCATATCTGTGTCGAACTCTTTTATCCAAGAACTAACCGACTGCTGATAAAATAGTTTCCCCTGTTCTACAAGTTGAGCAATAGCCACGGCCGTAAGCGCTTTCGTAATCGAATATACTTTTCGTACAGAATCTGGCATGAGGTCGGGACTGTCCTCGTGATAGGTAAGTTTTCCTAAAGAACGGTGAATAGCAATCTGCCCATCTCGTGAAACAAGGTAACTTGCCCCCTGAATTTTCTTCCCTTCAATTAACCCTTTGAAATGCTCATCAAGTAACTCTAAACGCTGCGGATCAAATCCAAGACTCTTCGGTGTACTATCCGTTCTAGCGTCATGGATTGATATCGTAGTGGTCATGGTACGTTCCTCCTCATCAATTGGTTGATTTTGGAATACATGATCTAGTTTATACCAAAAGTAGTTTTATAGTAAATAGAAACAATGATTAAAAACAAACGATCTTATTGCCACAGTATGGGTCCCCGTTATTCCCTTCACTTGGGAATACCGACTCAAGTAAAGAACCAGAACAAGCGCAAGAGCTTTTAAAAACAAACCTTCAAGAAAATATACAACATATAAAAAATTCGCTTGGAAATAGTAGTGACATCGTAATAAGAGAAATTCAGATTGGATCAGAACGACAGATCAAGGCAGCCATTATCTATACGGATGGATTAGCCGACTCCAAGTCCATTCAGAACTTCATTATGGAATCACTTATGTTAAATATTGCAAATGCAGACCCCAGTAAATTGATAACGTCTCAAGAAGACATCTTTCAAGTACTGAAAGATCATTTTCTTACCGCTGGAAGTGTGACAGATGTAACGGAATGGGGTCCTTTATTGACATCCCTGTTGTCTGGAGATGCCATCCTATTATTGGAGGGATACACACAAGGTTTCAGTATCGGTATGCGGGGATGGAAAGACCGTGCTGTATCGGAGACGACTACGGAAACCGTCATTCGGGGACCTAAGGAAGGTTTCACAGAGAACTTACGTACGAATACAGCATTAATACGTCGAAAGATAAAGGACCCGAATCTTTGGCTAGAAACTAAGGAAATTGGAAGAGTGACCAAAACCGATGTGGCGATCAATCATGTATATCAAAGGAATTGTGAGCGACGACATTTTGGAAGAGGTGCATAGACGCTTAGACAGGATCGATATCGATGGGATTCTGGAAAGTGGCTATATTGAAGAATTAATCGAAGATGAAACATACACTCCTTTTCCGACAATCTATCATTGAGAGAGTTGAGGCCATGTTAGCGCTCATGTGGATGTTAACCATATTTATGAAAAGTACTTTTTATTTCTATGTTTTTAACTTAGGGTTAGCACAATTGTTGAAATTAAAGGGATACCGGCTGTTAACCTTACCTTCAGGGTTACTCATTATTGTACTTTCGCCTATCATTTCCCCCAATATAACGTATTACAATAAAGTCCTTGCCGAATACTGGCCATATTTTATCGCAACGTGCTGCTTACTATTTCCTTTGTTATTATTAGGGATCCATTTTATTAAAAATATGTTTAAGCGATCCACTGAATCTTGAAGAAAAAGGAGCCATTGGCATGTTATCTATAACGGGGATCCTTGTCATTGTCGCTGTTATCATTGCCATTGACGTCCCCCCTCTTTGGAGGAAGAAATTAAAAAAGGAGCTTTGGGCATTCTCCTTTCTCTTATTGTTCGGTACTGTATTAGGTCTTGCTCAAGCGCTGCATTTGAAGATTCCTAATCCTCTGGATTGGGTCATAGCTGTATACAAACCCATTTCTGATATGGTGGACGTATGGTTAAAGTGAACATGAGCCTCTTTCCCTACAAGGATGGTGGCTCTTTTTTTCTTTGTATTTCCTTGTCCAACCCTTATTTTTACGATACAATTTGGTCAATTGCTTTATGGAAGGATGTCACAAGTGAACCGAACTCATCTCGCTAATTTCAGTCTACTTCTTGTTGCCATGATGTGGGGGTCTACCTTTCTCATCGTTCAAAAGGCTGTTCGAGTGCTTCCACCCCTCGCTTTTAACGGATTACGATTTCTTGGTGCAGCCGCACTATTGGCTCTTATTATTTCAGTGTTGTATCGAAGTCAATGGAAGGAATTATCTTGGAAGATGCTTAAGCATGCAAGTTTACTAGGTATTTTCCTATTCATGGGCTATACATTCCAGACTGTAGGATTACTCTATACTACAACCTCCAATGCAGGTTTTATTACTGGACTTTCTGTTATTTTTGTTCCCTTCCTGTCTTTGATTCTGTTGAAACATCCGATCTCTCGATACACATGGCTAAGTGCTCTATTAGCTGCAATCGGACTATATTTACTGACATTCACAGGCTCATCCTTCAGTTTGAATAAAGGTGACCTACTTATATTCTTATGTGCTATTGCCTTTGCATTACATGTAACATACACAGCCATTTTCGCACCTACATACCCAGCCCTGCTACTTTGCACACTTCAAATGTTCATCGTGGGGTTACTTAGTACGTTCTCTTCCCTGTTGTTTGAGGATCTTGGACCGATCCATCAGGTCTTAGATCAATTAGTACAACCAGAAGTGCTTTTTGCATTACTCATATCCATTGGACCTACAAGCGCGTTAGCCTTTTGGATTCAGACGGTATGCCAGAAATTTACTTCTCCTGCTCGTGTAGCTATTATCTTTGCCACAGAGCCAGTGTTTGCGGCAATAACAGGAGTCTTCTTCGGTGGAGAAGTACTAGGAACACTTGCTGGACTCGGATGTATCTGTATTCTTACCGGTATGATTATTGCAGAATTGAAATCTACACCGAGCACATTAGGCTCGAAATAGATTACAATAAGGACAGACATATAAATAGATTATTTAAGGAGAGAAATTCATGTACAAACTGATTGCTATCGATATCGATGACACATTGATTAACGACGACAAGGAAGTATTGCCTTCCACACAAGAAGCACTCGAACAAGCTGTGGCTAAAGACGTCGTCGTTACCCTTGCCACGGGCCGTGCTTACGCATCTGCACAACACCTTGCACGTCAGACAGGTCTAAACGTACCCATTATTACGTATCAAGGTGCCTTAATTAAGAATCTATTGGATGAAAAAGTTCTCTACGAACGTTTTGTTCCCAAGGATGCTGCACATAAACTATTTGATTTCTGTATCGAGCATAACCTACACGTGCAGGTTTATATTGATGATAAGCTATATTCAAGAGAAGAGAACCAGAAGCTGATCGATTATTGCGCTCTAAATGGAACGCCATATTTTATCGAGCCGGATTTCATCAAAATGGTGGATCAACCGACACCCAAAATGCTAATTGTTGATGATCCAGCTTATTTGGATGAAATAACCCCGATTCTTCGTGAATTGCTGGGAGATCAAGTCCATATCACCAAATCTAAACCACATTTCTTAGAAATCATGCACCATGAAGGAACGAAAGGACACGCTCTTACCTTCTTGGCTAATCATTTCAACGTTGAACTCTCAGAGACAATCGCTATTGGCGACTCATGGAATGATCACGAAATGTTAGAAGCTGCTGGTCTAGGCGTTGCCATGGGGAACGCTATTGATGCCCTCAAGGAAATTGCGGACTATGTGACATTAAGCAACAATGAAGATGGCATCAAACAAGTCATTGAAAAGTTTGTGTTGAACGTGGAGTAAATGAACCCGTGTTGAATCACCGCTACGGTGACGGATTGTTCTTACGATAGCTGTTGAAATCAGAGGGCAAGTATATGCTTTCGAAGTAGTTTTCCTAAGGAAAACTTGTAGGCGAACGCTATCGCTTCTACAGAACAATTCCGTCACCTTCGCTATATTCTTCTGTTAAGACACTCTCTCATTAAACATGTATATAAAATAGCAGGCCGAGGTGATTATCCTAGGCCTGCTATTTGAGTATCTAGTCATCACTGACCGGACAATTTCAAAAATTTTGGGAACAAGAGCGATTGGAGGAATGTCCGAGCTCGGAGCCTACTCATTACACATTAATATTACCTACGTTATGCACCAAGTACATCATACCCATTAACACTCCAGCCAGTAACGCATAACTTATTCCAAATTTCCAACGAGATGACAATGGCACATCATAATACTTGTCATTCTCGTAACGCGTATACTCCACCTGACAGTTAATCTTAATACGATAATCTTCTGGCGTTCGCTGATGTTCTAGCCCATTCACAAGAACTCTCTTAATGATCCCTTGCTGTGGCATGGAAATGATTCCGTTGAAATCCATACTCACCCACTGTACCTTAACATATTGTCGTTGTTCCTCCAGCTTACAGTATGTGCTGAAGGGCAGTTCTCTTTTATGTTCAGGCCCAGGGATTATGGCACCTTGAGCATATAAATGTTCCACTGGCACTATAAAGCTTGCTGTTACAGACTCTACTACATTTCTATTACGACCTTTGACATACTTCTTATACAGATCGTAAGCAAACAACGCCCATATAATAAAGAATAAAAACGAACGCAAATAAATAATAACTCCTAATCCCCCTACCAATCCCACAAGCCACAACCAACGTGAAACTGCGGTAGCAATCCGACCTCCATCTAAGGGATGAATCGGCAATAGATTAATCAGGTTCAGGAAAAACCCTACATACGCTAGAGAATACAATACGGGACTATCCATTAGATAAGCAGCCAAGAAAAATCCCGCTGCACCTAAGGAACCTAACACCGGTCCACCAAATGCTATGTATGCCTCTGTCTTCGCGTCTAACGGATTTTTTTTCATCGTAATCATCGCACCAAGAAAAGGGATAAATAATGGTGCTGAGACCGGAAGACCCTTCCTTTTTGCTGCGAAAACATGACCCATTTCATGAATGAATAACAACGTCACAATACCTAACGCGAACCCCCATGGATAGATCAGCGCATAAGCACCTATCGAAACTGCCATAGAGAATATGGCTCCACCAAGCTTACCGAATTTCAGAAGAGCAAGAAGCGATTTACCTTTTAAAAGTAAAAGTGCAATTGTACTTCCAATATACATGAGTTTAGAGTCTTTCTTCTTTTCTTTATTCTGCAATCGTATCCACCCCCACATTCTAAGTATTAAATGAATTAGCACGATATTCGCCTGGCGTTAACCCTGTCCACTTTTTAAACGCACCTTGAAATGCACTCGGCTCTGAGTAATGAAGAAGATAAGAAATCTCCCCCACTCTATATTCAGGTTTAGCTAAATAAGATACTGCAAGCTCTCGACGTACCGTGTTAACTAAACGGTTGTAAGTCATATTCTCCTGCTTTAACTTCGTTTGCAATGTCCTCGGACTCATGTTGAATTCCTTAGCTGTGTCTTGCAACGTCGGGGAAAAGGTTGGCATGCATTCAATAATCCACTTATATAGTTGATCAGACAACTGTTGTCCTTTAGTTAATTTACTTCTGGCTTCTTCCGCAATCGTCTCAAATACACTTAATAGACGTGAGTCCGCGTAAAGAATAGGGTAATCCATAACCTCTCTACTTATCCGAATACAATTATTCTCTTGTTCAAACAACGGTTTTCTTCCGAACACGGTGCTATACTCATTAAGTTCTGCTGGTGCAGAATGTCGGAAGTGGATCTCTTGTATGTTAATCTTTTGACAACTCATTCTAATCATCAAATGATAGATCGAGCTAATGATATCTTCCGTGCAATGTCGAGGAGATTGTCTAAGTGAATTTTTAGAAACCAATTGAATAATAGCATCGTCCTTCACCACGGTCCAGTTAAGATTGTATTCATTAGACATAATCACATTATACTTTTGATAAGCTGTCAAAGCTTGAGATACGGTTCCAGAGTGTAGCATGATGTATCCCAAAACACCTAGATCAGCAATATCCAAGTCCTGTCCTTGATGTAATCCAAAAAATTCATCCTTCATCAATGTAGCGGCCAAGTCATTGAGGTTTTCGAAATCTTCCTCAGAAATACGAGCATCAGCGTCTTTCAAAAGATCGGCATCTATAGAAGCATCTTTTAAAAAAGGTTCTATGTCGTATCCATTGAGCATGAGGGTTTTGATAATCGGATGAAGAAGAGATACGGATACACCATAATTAATCAACAACAATTCACTCCTTAGCATAAATGAATACATTTTCGGCGCATATCATCATTTCTATGTAACTTCCTACGGCTTATCATCTATGTATAGCTTATTTATTCATCCTTATCTTATCATGGGCCCATCATAATGAATATTACACAATATAACATACATGGAGGAATTACAATGAAGTCGAATATCACAATCATTATTGGACATCCGTATGCCGACAGTTATTGCGCGGCACTGTCAGAAGCATATATTCAAGGTGCACAGAATAGTGGAGCAACGGTTCGCGTCATTGACTTGAGCACCATTCAGTTTGATCCCAATCTTAAGTACGGCTACCATAAGAGAACAGAACTCGAAGAGGACCTCCTTGTTGCACAAGAAGCCATTCGGTGGGCAGATCATCTCGTGTTTGTCTATCCTACGTGGTGGGGCACGATGCCTGCCATCTTGAAGGGTTTTATTGATCGTGTATTCCTGCCTGGTTTCGCCTTTAAATATCGTCAGAACTCCTCACTCTGGGACAAATTACTAAAGGGTAAGTCCGCTCATCTCATTGTGACCATGGACACGCCATCTTGGTATAATCGATTCGTTTATAGGAGAGCTGGTCACCGTATCATGAAACAAGCAACCCTGCAATTCAGTGGTGTGAATCCCGTCCGCATTACCGAGATTGCTCCCGTTAAATCCCTCTCAGAAGATTCTCGCAAGATATGGCTAGACAAGATCCATAAACTCGGCGCTAAATTTGCTTAAGTTCCTCATGTGAGGGCTAAACCGTAAAAGGGTAGCGTCCTAGTAAAGTGACGCTACCCTTTTTTTATTTCATACAACATTCAGCATGTATGGACATCAATAGACGATGTGACACTAATGTTCAGCCATTCAGGTAAGCACAACTTCCAGTCCTGTATGCGCTAATGTCACCTCATATGGAAGCGGATAATCTTGATTCAGATCAACATCATGAGACATATGCGTATAGATCACCTTACTCGGTTTAATCTCTTTCAGCAACAGTTCCGCCTCCTTCATATCGTAGACAGATCGCGATGAAAATTCAGCAGTTTCATGATAGAAACTTGTACCCAATACCAACAGGTTCAAGCCAACCATGGGTTGTTTCTCCGTGTGATTAAGGTTAATAGCATCTGAACAATATACCCAGCTATAATCACCCTTCTCCAATCGATAAGCGTAAGAATAGCCATTCTTTCCGTGACAGACCTTCCACCCCCTAATAAACCAACCATCCAATTGAACGCCATGATCTATTACTATACATTCAAGATGGTTCTTCAACCAGGGGAACTGGATACAGATTTCTGTTATGACTTCGATCGGTGCGTACAGCTGGCCCTTTCTACCTGTCCATCGACAAGCATCAGCCCACTCAGGTAATCCAGCAATATGGTCAAAATGCGCATGTGTTACCAGCACTTTCTCAGTCATTCGCTCAGCAAGTGTCTCCATCTGGATACGCCAATCGGGACCGCAATCAATGAGAAAAGAGCCAGATTCTCCTTCAACCATAATCGATGATCTCAATCTACGATTCACACCAGTCTCCCTTGCTTCCATACATACACTACATTCGCAATAAACCCGCGGAACGCCCATAGCGTCACCCGTTCCCAGAAACAATAATCTATCCATGTTGATTATCTTCTCCTTATGTTTCTATGTATTGCTCTATTATAATTCATAAACATCCTATTACAAAAGGAGGATGCTCCATAAGGGTGCATCCTCCTTTGCTATCTTTCACTAAACTTTAAAGTCCCGCTAGCACCTGATACCATACTCCACGTTTAGAGTATATTGTATCTCGTACTTGTCCCCATCCACCAAGGTACTCAATATCAAATAATCCTTCTGGTGTCGGATATCGGTCTTTGTTCTCATCATATACCTCTTTATTCACCGAGCGAAATCCGTGTTTGGCAAATATCTTTTGCGCTTCTTCACTCCATAAATATTCTACAAAAGCTTCCGCTAATTCACGCGTATCATGCTTATCCGCGTATGCACTAACGACAGCTGCTGGATTCTCGATCAGAATCGTATGGTTAGGTACGACGATATCGTATTTCTTACCTTTTTGAATACGAGCAAACAGTTCGTTCTCATAGGTTACAATGACATCCCCCACACCGTATTCAAATGCTGCCATGGATGATCTACCGCTCTTATCAAGTGACTCCACGTTCTCATGTATCTGTTCTAGAAATTGTTTGGCAACCTCAGGATCTTTCTTACCCTGTTCCTCAGATAATTTCAATCCAGCTCCATAGATCGCATTAATATCCCACTGGGCTCCACCTGAAGTTTTAGGATTCGGATACAATACCTTCACACCTGGCTTCGTTAGATCCGTGAAGTCTTGGATTCCAAGTGGATTCCCCTCACGAGTACCCAGCACAACAATCGACCGGGTTACTATTCCCTTCTCAGGCTTGTTCTTCCAATCAGTGTCTACTAACTTAGCCTTAATCAATTTATCGATATCCCCTTCCATCGCAAGAAGGGTCACATCCGCTTCGAAACCACCTACAATGGAACGTGCTTGAGTACCTGAAGCTTCATAGGATTCTTGAAATTTGACAGTCTGCCCTGTCTTCTCTTTCCATTCCTGTTGAAACAAAGGTAAGATATCCGCTAAAGCATCCTTAGCTACACTATAGGCACCGATCACAAGGGTCTTCTCTGCATCTTGTACAGGTTCTTTGCTAGAAGTGGGCAGATCGTCATTGCTACAGCCTATGACCCATAAACTCACAACTATTATCATGATGCTGAAGCATACGTAACGACTAGATATTCCTCTCATCATCTTCTCCCCCTCCCGTTCCCTTGTACACAATGCAACTCACCATTAAATCATAATTGAAATTGGGACATCTTTCAGCCTGTTTTCCATAATCCAGCTCCGCTCTTCATTGAACAAATACGCACGATGGACCAATACACGAACTTCCTGACCTATGCTCAATGTCTCTTTCTCTAATGAACGATACGTGATCAGCTTATGTCCAGCAACTTCAACTTCAACTAGCCATTCGCTTCCCCGAAAATGTAAATGTCGTATAATACCTGCTTCCGTTGCTGAAGCAAGAATAAATTCATGCTCATGGCCCACTTCGATATATTCTGGTCGTATCAAAGCTCGAGTCCCCGAATCATTCTTTGCCTCTTCAAACCCCTTCAATTCAGATACATGATCAATCAACGTGGACTCACCAATAAATGTCGCCACAAATGGTGTCTTCGGTTCTTTATAGATATCCCAGGGTGTTCCCTTCTGCTCAACACGACCTTGATTAATGATCATAATTTCATCTGCTACTTCAATGGCTTCATCTTGATCATGAGTTACAAAAATGGAGGTAATCCCTACACGTTCAATCAAGTCTCTAAGCCATGTGCGAAGCTCCTGACGAATCTTGGCATCAATAGCCGCGAAAGGTTCATCTAATAGTAACAGTTGAGGTTCAGGGGCTAATGCACGTGCAAAAGCAACACGTTGTCGTTGTCCACCGGATAATTGGTGAGGATAACGTTTCTCAAACCCTTTAAGTCCAGTTAACTCTACGAGTTCCAATACGCGGGACTTCACCTTCGCATGAGGAATCTTTTTCACTTTCAAACCAAAAGCGATATTATCGAATACTGTCATATGCTTAAATAGCGCATAATTCTGAAATACGAACCCTATGCCTCGCTCCTGTGGTGGTAACGCATTTACTAGTTTGCCATGAAAGCGGATTTCCCCAGAATCGAGTCCCTCTAGTCCTGCTAACATCCGCAATATGGATGTTTTCCCACCACCGCTTGGTCCCAACAATCCGATCAGATGACCCTTTTCAATATCAAAACTAACATCCTTTACAGCATGAAAATCTCCAAAATGTTTGTTCAAGTTACGGACTTCTATATGCATCTCAGGACACGCCCTTTCTTCTTTTCGTCCATTCCATCATCAGTAACAATCCAATAGAAATCGCTGCAAGTACTAGAGCTACACTATTTGCGGCTATCACATTGAAATTCTCTACATCCTGATACACTAGCGTAGTCGCCGTCTGAGTCTTGTTCATAATGTTACCTGATACAACAAGAACTGCTCCGAACTCTCCTAGTGACCGCGCTACCGTTAATACGACTCCATATAGAACTGCCCACTGGATCGAAGGCCATGTAACCTTCCAAAATGTTGTCCATCCATAGGCACCCAGTGTAGAAGCTGCTTCCTCCTGTTGCGCCCCGATCTCCTGAAGCACAGGCATTACCTCACGAACCATCAAAGGAAACGTAACGAACAATGTAGCGATGACCATGCCCGGAAATGCATATACGACCCGAAAGCCGATATTCTCAAAAAAACCACCCATTATACTTTCTGGTCCCAACAACAATACGATCATTAATCCGCCTATAACTGGCGATACCGCATAAGGTAGATCGACAATACTATTCAAAAAGCCCTTTATCTTATTACTGAGCCAATGGCTTCTAACCAAATAGATTGCCATCATTACTCCAAAGAACGTGTTAATACATGTAACTACGACCACAACCATGCCAGTTACAAGTAGCGCATGGATCGCTTCAGGTCTGATTAAAGCATCCTTCCAACCACTAAACCCCTCACTGAAAGCACCTGATCCTATTTTTATTAGGGGAGCAATGATCAATACGATGAATACAATATATGTCAGTGTAATCCAGTACTTCTTCATGATTTTCTCCCTCTCATCTGCACAAAATTAATGCACCATAGTATAGAGAAAGATAACGTTAGAAGAATAATAGACACTGCCGCAGCTCCCGCGGAATTATCACTTTCAACTTCACCATATATAAAAACAGAAGCAATTAACGTTCTACCTGGTATATTACCGGCCACTAGGACAACAGCTCCGAATTCAGCTAATGCTCTAGAGAAGGCAAGCATCCCCCCACTGATCATACCCGGCGCCATCGAGGGTAATAGCACTTTACGAAACACACATGTTCCGGTAGCTCCCATCGTATACGCAGCTTCTTCTTCTGATGGATCTATTTCTTCTAGAAGCGGCTGTACCGCTCGAATCACAAAAGGAAACGTAACAAATACCATGGCGATCACAATCGCTGGCTGATGAAATACGATTTCAAATCCTAATGATTCCGCTATAGATCCAATGAAACTTCCCGGACCTAACAACAAAAGGATCATAAGACCTCCAACCGCAGTTGGTAGTGCAAATGGCAGATCCACTAAGCTATTCAGAACTGATCTACCTAAGAAAGTATACCGATTCAATACCCAGGCAATCATGGTCCCTATAACTACATTTATTAAAGTTGAAATGACCGCTAACTTCAACGTTAAAAGAACTGATTTCCATGCGATGGGATCACTCACACTTTCTATGAACATGGACCATCCAAGGGAGAATGAATTGTAATATACACCTAGTAAAGGCAACACAATCAGCATAAAAAAATATAATAAAATAGTACTACGAAATCCCCAAATCCATCCCTTATGCCGCAATATCGTGTTCATAGCTCATTCCCCCTGCCTCCAAAGTTCATTTTGGACAGCTCATCCGTTAAGAATAATCAATCAATACCCATTAATCCACTTGGTTTTCTACATATCAGTACTTTAACAAAATTTAACTCAAATCGTCAATACTTTTATTGAATACCTTTCCAGTAAAACACGATGTCACAAGATGAAATAGCCTATTTTTTATATGCGAAATAGGCGAAAGATGGGCAGGTCTAACCTGCTCTTCCTCGCCTTGCTAAATCTATACTTATCTCACCATCTATTTTCATTACAGTACCACTACTATGTTGCACCGCGGTATCAGTTAAATGTAGTTAATAGACGTAAGAAAACTAACCTAAATTACGACAAATCAATCCTACATGCGAAAGAGCTAATGGCTTAATCTCTTCAAAGGGAATACGATCCTGAATATAATATGATATGAATCCATGCAATGACAAAAACAAAGTCCGCGATAACTTATCGGGCTCCCCTTCAGCATGTCCTCCATCTTGTAAATAGCTAAAAACAATGGAAGTGAACAATTCAAAGCAACGGCCTTGTTCAGAACGACAGTAAGATAGTAGTTCCTCATCACGAATCATAAACATAATTTCATATTGATGAGGATTGTTCATACCAAATGATACAAATTCCATCATAAAGTACTCTAGCTTAGACAACCCTTCCGTTTCTTCCACTCCGGATGCTTGAATTAAACGATGAGCGAGATGGGCGAAATCCTCTACCACAATCGCATAGAATAACTCAGCTTTCTCTTTAAAATGATAATATAATGAGCCGTGGCTATAACCAAGGTGCTGGCCTATACTACGCATTGAAATGGCGCGATATCCTTTTGAAATAAATAGATTTCTAGCTGCTTCCAAAATCCGTTCCCTCGATAATTCCTGTTCCACTGCTCTTCTTGCCATAGACGTTATTCCCCTTCAATATAATAAAGCTGTACTCCCTCCGAGATCAGGGATTGACCTTGAGTTAAGTCAATCATCCATGCCTTAAATACTTCCGCCTCACTATTTCTTGGAAGACATGTCAGCATCACCTTATCAGTAAAGAAAGTTTCCCCCATTCTAACCTCTTTGTTCCGCAGTTCATTCTCTACCTTACCCAACCAAGTATAATCTACTTCCACAAAAATTTGTTGATGTAGAATACGAGTGATGACCTCTCCCGCTTCAGTCGCAATAACAGCTCCGTCTGTATATGCCCGGATCAAACCTCCAGCGCCTAGCATAATCCCACCGAAATAACGAGTTACTACAATCGCAACATTACTTAATCCCTTATTACGGATCACTTCTAGCATAGGTTTTCCTGCTGTACCGCTAGGTTCACCATCATCCGATTGCTTCTGAATCTCATTTCTCTCGCCAAGCATGTACACTGAACAGTTATGGGTTGCATGCCAGTGTTGTTTCTTGATGTCATCTATAAATGCAACAGCTTCAGATTCAGTCTCTACAGGCATAATATGCCCGATGAATCTTGACTTCTTGATGACTATTTCTTTAGATCCTGATCTTCTTACAGTCTTATAACTTTCAATCATACAATAACCCTTCCCTATAAGCACTTCATACTCTCATACTTTTAAAAAAGCAGTTCCCCGAATATGGTGCGACCGGTGAACTGCTTCTTTATCTGTGTAAGTACTCAATATTCAATTCTTCAGCGGAATGCTTATTCTGTAAGTCTAGCTTCCAGTTCAGCTTTTTCCTTCTCATAACCAGGTTTACCAAGCAGTGCGAACATATTTCTCTTGTATGCTTCAACACCAGGTTGATCAAATGGATTGACCCCTTGTAGGTAGCCACTGATTCCACATGCCTTCTCAAAGAAGTATACCAAATATCCGAAAGAGTATGGTGTCATGTTTGGAACGGTTACGGTCAAGTTAGGTACTTGTCCGTCCGTATGTGCAAGCATCGTACCTTGGAAAGCTTTCTTGTTCACGAAATCCATCGTTTTACCTGCCAAGAAGTTCAATCCATCCAAATCGTCAGGATCACTCTCGATCGTAATATGTTCAGCCACTTCTTCTACCTGAATAATGGTCTCAAAAATATTACGACTACCTTCTTGGATAAATTGTCCCATCGAATGCAGGTCCGTTGAGAAATCAACAGATGCAGGGTAGATTCCTTTATAATCCTTACCTTCACTTTCACCGAACAATTGCTTCCACCATTCAGCTACATAGTGCAAAGAAGGCTCATAGTTCACAAGAATTTCAATCGCTTTACCTTTACGGTATAAAGCGTTACGAACTGCAGCGTACTGATAACTTAAGTTCTCAGCTACGTTCGGGTTGCTGAATTCCTTAGATGCGTCAGCAGCACCTTGCATCATCTCTTCAATGTTAATGCCTGCTGTAGCAATCGGTAACAGACCCACCGGTGTTAGAACTGAATAACGTCCACCTACATCATCTGGAATGATGAAAGATTCATATCCTTCTTCGTTAGCCAGCTTCTTCAGTGCGCCTTTTTCTTTATCTGTTGTAGCATAAATTCGTTTACGAGCTTCCTCTTTACCATATTTCTTTTCTAGGTCAGCACGGAATATACGGAATGCTACCGCTGGTTCAGTTGTTGTACCTGATTTAGAGATAACATTAACGGAGTAATCTTTACCTTCTACAAGATCCATTAAATGAGTGATGTACGTTGAACTGATATTGTTACCTGCGAAATAAATCTCAGGGGTTTTACGTTTATCTTTAGGTAGCATGTTATAGAAAGAGTGAGAGAGCGCTTCAATTGCTGCTCTAGCCCCTAGATATGAACCACCAATACCGATAACGATCAGTACATCAGAATCGCTTTGGATTTTCTTAGCGGCTTTCTGAATGCGAGCAAATTCTTCTTTATCATATTGTGTTGGTAGGTCAATCCACCCAAGTGCGTCTGATCCAACTCCTGTACCGTTATGTAGCTGCTCATGTGCAAGCTTGATCGGTTCAGCTAAATAGTCAATTTCATGTTGATTAATGAAAGATAACGCTTTGCTGTAATCAAAATTAATTTTTTTAGACATAAGTAATGGTAACCTCCTGAATTTTTATATCTCTCTTTCTTTACTCCGTAAACCTTCTTTAAACTAGAATACTTCAAAATCATAGCAGTGACAAGGTTCATGAGGATCATTTGAACTCATTTGATCCGCCAATGGATTGTACCAGACACTCGTGTTAAAATAAATGAAGTTTATTACTTTAAAAAAAGAAGGTGACACTTGTGAAAAAGATCGGGTTTATAGGACTTGGAACGATGGGTTTACCCATGGCAACCAATCTCATTAACAAAGGATTCGAAGTGACGGTCTACAATCGTACGGCTTCCAAATGCCAACCTCTGATTGATCAAGGAGCTACTATAGCGTTGACACCACGAGAAGCTACCAATGGTACAGATGTTGTGATTACGATGGTGAGTAATGACGATTCGATTCGTAGCATTTATTACGGTGAAGAAGGTATTCTAGACGCCGTTCGCAGTGGAACGACCGTTATTGATTGCAGCACGATTTCTCCAGAACTCGTTAAACAATTGGCTACTGAAGTTAATAAACGAGGGGCACATTTTCTTGATGCTCCTGTTACAGGTAGTAGTCCAGCTGCAATTGACGGAACGCTTGTCTTTATGGTCGGAGGCAGTGCAGATATCATTACCAACCAATCGGTCATATTCGATACACTAGGCAAACGCGTACTTCATATGGGACCTAATGGTAGCGGAGCCGTCGCTAAGTTAGCTCATAACACAATGGTAGGAATCAACAATCTCGCCTTAGTAGAAGGTTTCTCCATAGCCTCGAAATCAGGTATTCCTGCTGATACATTCTTAGAACTTGTTCAACTTGGTTCTGCCGGAAGTAAAGCAGCTGATCTGAAAGGTCGCAAAATTATAGATCATGATTTCACTAACCAATTCTCGTTGCAACTCATGTTGAAAGATCTTAAACTTGCTTCTTCACTTACCGATTCCATCGGTGTTCCAACACCCATGTTGAACCTAGCAAAAAGCTTATTCCAAACAGGACAAAGCGAAGGTTTCGGTGAAGAAGATCTCTCAGCTGTTGTGAAATGTTATGAAGCATGGATCGGTCACACCATTGCTGGCAAACCGCTTCAGTAACTTAGCTTTAAGTTATCATGGATACTTTATGCGTTAGGATCATTGTAATAAAAAGGGTATGCCTGGAGTTTTCCCAGGCTTACCCTTTTTTTATGTTTGGTTTTCTAAAATGTCCGTTCAAAAAATAAAGGTAACCTACTTTATTTTTTTAAACGTACGTTTAATGAAATTAAGTTGTAACCCTAAATTTTTTTAAACGTAAGAGCAACAGTAATCCGTCACACTACGGACTTCAAGCTTGAATTTGGACTCTCCAGGCACATGAAACGTACTTGGTCCTTGAATCGTTTGCCACTCACTCGTCCCTGGCAACAAGACATCCAGATCCCCAGAAAGGATTTCCATGATCTCTGGAACGTCTGTACCGAATTCGTAAGTACCAGGTAGCATAATACCCAGCGTCACTTTAGAACCACCATCTAATATGACGGTACGACTAGTCACCTTGCCGTCATAATACACATTGGCAGCCTTAACAATTGTAGCGTTACTGAACTCTGACATTAAGATCCTCACTCCTTATATCAATGAGATATTATATCGATTAGACGATTAAAGAAGTGCTTTAACGCGGCTAACGACGTTCTCAACCGTAAATCCATATTCCTTCATGACACGGTCTCCAGGTGCAGATGCCCCAAAGGTAGAGATACCTAGAATATCACCTTGATCCCCAACATACTTCTCCCAACCTAGTGGATAAGCCATTTCAACCGCAAGGCGAGCTTTCACTTCTGGCAAGATGACAGACTCTTTGTAGGCTTTATCTTGTTTCTCGAACAAATCCCAGCTCGGCATACTGATGACACGTACTTCAATGCCTTCTTTAGCCAATTCTTCTTGAGCTTTAACAGCAAGCTGCACTTCCGAACCTGTAGCAAGAATTTGAGCTACTGGTTTGCCATTTTTGGCATCTGCTACAACATAAGCCCCACGTTTGATTCCTTCACGAGCACCATCTACGGATGCAGCAAGAATCGGAAGATTCTGACGAGTCAATACAAGAGCTACCGGATTAGAAGTATTCTCAACTGTATAAGCCCATGCTGCAGAAGTCTCATTAGCATCAGCCGGACGGATAACCGTAAGACCTGGGATAATACGTAGGGAAGCTAGTTGCTCGATAGGTTCATGTGTTGGACCATCTTCACCAACAGCGATACTGTCATGTGTCAGTACATACGTTACTGGAAGGCCCATGATCGCTGCCAAACGAACAGCTGGACGTAAGTAGTCGGTAAATACGAAGAACGTTCCGCCGAAAATTTTGAGTCCTTTGTGTAGTGCAATACCATTCATTGCAGCAGCCATACCAAACTCACGTACACCATAATAAACATTGCGGCCATCATAACTTTCCGAAGTGAATGATGCTAGACCATTTAAGTGAGTCATCGTTGAACTTTCCAAGTCAGCAGATCCACCTAGAAGCTGTGGTACACGTCCAACTAGACCATTCAATGCACTACCAGAAGCTACACGAGTGGAGACTGCTTTGTCTTCAGTAGTATATTTAGGAAGGTCTTTGTCCCAACCTTCAGGAAGTTTTTCTGAAATAGCATTCTCGAATTGAGCTGCAAGCTCAGGGTAAGCATTCTTATATTGTGCAAATTGCTCTTCCCATGCTTGGTAAGCAGCAATACCATGTTCTTTTACTTTAGCGAAATGTTCACGAACTTCTTGTGGCACATAGAAGTCTTCTTCATATACCCATTTGTAAGCTTCTTTAGTTAACTTAGCTTCTTCAGCACCTAATGGAGATCCGTGAGTACCACCATGTCCACCTTTACCTTGTTTATTCGGGCTACCGTAACCAATAACGGTTTTCACTTCGATCAACGTTGGACGGTTCGTGTCAGCTTGTGCTTCTTTGATTGCTTTCTCAATTGCAGGAAGATCATTACCGTCTTCTACGCGCAATACTTGCCAACCATAAGCTTCAAAACGTTTTTGAACATTCTCAGAGAATGACAAGTTCAATTTACCATCCAAAGAAATATCATTGGAATCATAAAGAGTAATCAATTTACCTAGTTTAAGATGCGCTGCAAGTGAAGCTGATTCACTGGAGATACCTTCCATCAAATCGCCATCACCACAGATAGCATACGTGAAGTGGTCAACCACTTTGTAATTATCTTTATTATAAGTTGCACCAAGTTGAGCTTCAGCCATAGCCATTCCGACAGCCATCCCAATACCTTGTCCAAGCGGTCCTGTTGTCGCATCTACGCCTGCTGTGTGACCGTATTCTGGGTGACCTGGTGTCAAGCTTCCCCATTGACGGAAATTCTTCAATTCTTCCATTGGAAGATCATAACCACTTAGGTGCAACAAGCTGTACAGTAACATTGAACCATGTCCAGCAGACAATACGAAACGGTCACGGTTGATCCATGTTGGTTGATCAGGATTGTGGTTCATCGTCTTCGCGAATAATTGATATCCCATTGGAGCGGAACCCATTGGCATACCTGGATGTCCAGAATTCGCCTTTTCAATGGCATCAATAGCCAAAGTACGTATCGTTGTAATGGATAAATTATCGATCGTGTTGTTCTCTTCTTTGTTAATCACTTGATTGTTGTTAGTCATGTATATCCTCCTCTTACTTCTGTTAAATCTTACGTCACAAAGCTCTTCATAACGTATTCCACTGCGCTATTATGAAATAAATACGCTTTGAATGTTTCAATATGACTTATTGTAACACTTGGCTCACTTCTTTTCCATATCCTTGTTCAGTTTTTACCTTCCTAACGTGACTTATCCCATATGTGGTATAAGATAATAATGCTTGTACATGTCATAATGAACTATTCATTTCACCCCAATCTGTTACAAACTCCTATCCGAATCCTATTTTCATAAAAAAGTGTTACTACTTTATCAGGAACTATCAGTAAAAAGGAGATAAAAATGTGTTAAACTACTACTATCATCTAAAGAGCAACTCGTAGCTGGGAACTCATTAATATTTAACTTACGATGGTTATATGATTGAGTAGAGGATGATGAGAAATGTCCAAGGACCACGAAATTTATATCTTGTTAACGGATACAGGAACTGTTCTGAATAAAACCATTAAGTGGTTTACGAAAGATCCTCTAAATCATGCATCGATTGCCTTTGACAGAGAATTAACAGAAGTCTATAGCTTCGGTCGAAAGACTCCAAATAATCCGTTCTTCGCAGGTTTCGTTAAAGAAGATATGAACTGGGAATTATTCAGACATGCTACGTGCGCGGTGTACCGTTGTAAAGTTAGCACACAGGTTTACAATGATATTCGCAGTCAAATTCTTGATATGGAACGCAACCATGAACTATATAAATATAATTTAATTGGCATGCTTGGACTGCTTCTTAATGTGAAGATTAAAAGAGACCATGCTTATTTCTGCTCTCAATTTGTAGCTTCTGTCTTCGAGAACAACGGTGTTCATTTAATTAATAAATCCTCCTTACTTGCTACACCTGGTGACTTGGTCAATGCCCCAGGCCTACAATTAATCTACAAAGGAAAACTCCGGCCTTACATTAAACCTTCTCGAATAGCTTTCAAACGGATAAGAACTGCTTAACGTTTCAAAAAAGGCATACTGCTTTGATAAAGAGATCAATCCCCTATATTAGAAATCATATAATAAGGCATTAAGCTGCTCCGGTAATCACAACTGGTGTCAGCTTCTTTAATTTGGGCTAAAATCCCTCGTAATCTTAATCTTGTTGTACCTCATATCGGGGCTACTTTCCTTGCTTGCGATGCTAACTATGACATTTGCAACTGTAAAAAAGGTAGAACTATTAGATGATATTAACTATGTGTGATGTATCGCATTTTTAATTAACGTTTAGTTCAGGGGGATTAATAAATGAAACAACATAACTGGGTTCGATCCCGGTTCAATGCCATCTCTTCCACAAAGGAAGGAGAGCTCCTTCTATACAACAGCTATACAGGAGCTATTTCCGCATTTCCAAATGAGGAACGTGAAGAAGTTATGGCATCTCTCAAAGGTCATGGCATAATCAGCACAGAACTCACAGAACTTCAACAGCAAATGTTAGAGATGGGATTCATCATTCCATCCGATGTGGATGAAGACAGAAGAGCACAGTTTCTATTTCAAGCTGTTAACCGTACGGATGTGTTACACCTTTCGATTCTAACTACAGAAGCATGTAATTTCCGTTGCGTGTACTGTTATGGAGATTTCGTAAAGGGGAAAATGCCGCAAGACATTATTGAAGGCTTGAAAACGTATGTTAAGAATCAAGCGAGAACCTTACGTCATTTGTCCATTAGTTGGTTTGGTGGAGAGCCTTTAGCGGCCTCCGATGTGATAGGTGAATTATCAGAAGCCTTTATCGAAGTTTGTACCCAATGGGGAATTGAATATAGCGCTGAAATTCTGACGAATGGCTATTTTTTGAAACCGAAGTTGTTTGAGAAGCTAGATAAGTGGCAGATTAAACGTTATATGATCACACTCGATGGTCCAGAAGAGATACATAACGCGAGAAGGAACCTCATTGGAGAAGGTGGAAGTTTTCAAGTCATCTTAAACAATCTAATCGAGATGAAAAAGACGGATAAGGACTTTGAAGTCGCTCTTCGTGTGAATTTTGATAACGATAACTTACCGTATATGGATGATCTTATAGATATTTTTGCTGAACATTTCGCTCATGATCGCAGATTCCAAACGTATTTCCGTCCCGTAGGACGTATGGGTGGCAAGAATGATGCCCATTTACCGATATGTGATGATGCTATAAAAGATAAGATGATCTGGGAACTGACGCAGTCGGCTCTTGATCGAGGGGTGGCGATGAGTTCGATCGTTGAGAATGCGCTTATGCCTTTAGGATCAACCTGTTATTGTGTGAAGCCTAATGCCTTCGTTGTTGGTTCTGATGGGGGACTATATAAGTGCTCTGTAGCTTTTGATGAGCCGATTAATCAGCTAGGCAAAGTTCTTAAAGACGGTACGTTTGAGTTGGATTATGATAAATATGCTTATTGGGTGACCCCAGGTCCCGAACGTGATAAAGCTTGCGATGCATGCTTCTTCCGCCCTTCTTGCAACGGAAACCATTGTAAACTCTATCGAATGAGAAATGACGAGCGACCGTGCTCTTTTGAGAAAAAAGAAATCAAGAAAGTCCTCGAAACGATATATCAAGACCATACTCTAGTGTAGGAGGTGAATGTCATGCGTGTTATTAAAGCTGGAATCAAACCTGCCGAAGCAGCAGCTTCAGGAAGAGTTAGCAAGAACAACCCTGGTGGATTGAATAAGAAGTAATAGGAATGCACGATGTTTATATTAAATAAGAGGGAGTTGTCCTACAGGCCATTAAAAGGCTAGGGCAATTCCCTTTTTCACTGCATCCTTATCCTATAAATAATACTAGACACGACTATCCCAAGGAAAAATCCAGAGATCGATGAAACGACTAGCATTCCAATGTAATTCGTACTCGAGGAGAATAAGAACTTCAGTGTTAGCGTAATTATGGTTACAAGAAGAACCGTGATCCAATATTTTATTTTCAATCTACCTCGGACTCTAATATAAAGATGATCCACTTGGGTTTTACGGAGTAATAAGAGTAGAATCGTGAGCTCAAGAATTAAGCCAACTAAAGAAAGTGAATGTTGCAACATTTTATATACAGGTATCCCGATGAAGTATTCTTGTGAAAAGTTATATCTCATAACAAAATATCCAGATTTATGTGTAAACCCATCTAATAACACATGTGAGTAAAAGCCGATCATGACAGAGAGAATAAATATAATCCAGCTGCGTACAGTGGGTAAGTTCCAGTCTTGTATTATTGCATTGGATTTTTTGTCCATATTGAACAAAGAGGGTAAGTTATTTGATAGAGGCTCCTTAATTAATCTATGAAAAACAAATGCTAACAATAGGCTTAATGGTATGGCCTGTATAAAGAGACCTTTTGTTGTATGACCTAAGATTTGATATGGCTCGAGTGCCATGAAATATTCGAAATCCGGTGCCATACTTCCAAGAATAATCCCCGTTAAACTAATATATTTAGGTTTTAATAACTTCAAAGGTGCAGCATACAATGGATGTACAAAAGTAAAAGGTATATCTATCCGTCCTTTCTCACAAGGATATATGGAAATCTTATCAGAGATTTCGAATCCTATGAATTAGTCAGCTGTGCTACTTTACTCCATTTTCTCAAAGTTCATTAATGAATGACTTCAACTCTTCCGTTCGCGTAAAGATATGGTCTGGTTCTATTGAGAACTCCGTATTCTGTACTGTTCCAAACCAATGAGCGCCTATCGTTAAGATATTTGCGGACTTCCCCGCCGTGATATCTGCATTACTATCACCAACAAAAACCACTTCATCTGATCGTAGATTTAACATTTGTATTACTTTATAGATTCCTTCTGGATCTGGTTTAGGCTGTGTAACTTCATCTCCAGCTATTGTAGTTATAAAAAAATCTGTAATGCCAAGGTTTTTCAAACATATGTCTAAGCACTTTCTACTTTTGTTAGTAATAATCGCCATCTTCATATGTAGTAAAGTTAACTCTTTCAAAAGATCCAGGATCTCTTGCGGCATCGTTACCATTTCATGAAAGTGCTTTTCAAAAATGACATAGTAATATTCAATCGCTTCGTTCACTAAATCTTTGTTGGATATATTATTTTCAATAATTTCTTCTTCTGTAGGTCCAAATGTTTCTATAATCTCTTCATCGGTCAATAACTTATTCTCATACTTTAAAAATACCTCTCTAAAAGCCTTGAATGATAGTGGTAATGTATCTGCTAACGTACCATCAAAATCGAATAATACCGATTTAAATGTCATTTGGGTTCTCATCCTTTCAAATTAAAATAAAAATGCATCCTTTAGAATTTCATCAGTTAAACCCAGCGGTTATTCCAATGTCTATTCTGTAGGATGCACTTCAGATTAAAGTAAGTAATTTCGCAATAGTGGAATTCTTATGTTCTTTATTCTTGTGGCCGTCCGCCCGGTTCCAAACCAGATTCGGAAGCTGTCATCACTGGCTTCACAGATATATCTGCGTGTACGCGAATCTGACAGGAAAGACGGATATTAGGTTCTGTGATTTCTTTTTTCGCAAGAAGTTCTGCTTCTAACTGCTCGATTGGTCCTGCATCTCCTTCAAGAATCTCAACACGGCAAGTTGTGCATCTAGCGTTTCCACCACAACGGTGTAAAATATCGACCCCATTGTCTTCAAGAACAAGTACTAGTTTTCTTCCTTCTTCGGTTTGAAATGAGCCTTTTCCTTCTACTTGAATCGTTGGCATGTGAATTGCTCCCTTCGTTACTTTACTACTCTAGTTTACCCGATCTTCGCATCGAAAGCTTAGAAACATAAAAAATACCCGCTCCATTTGAGCGGGATTATAGTTAAAAAGAACTGTTTTAATTAAACACAACCGTTTTATTCTCATGTACCAAAATACGATCTTCAATATGCCATTTCACAGCTCTCGCTAGAACTACACGCTCAATGGTCCGACCAATTCTCTTCAACTCTCTCACATCATCACGATGACTAACGCGTTGTACGTCCTGCTCAATGATCGGTCCACCATCAAGTTCTTCTGTCACATAATGCGCAGTTGCTCCAATGATCTTGACACCGCGTTGATACGCTTGAGCATAAGGTTTACCTCCCACAAACGCTGGAAGGAAAGAATGGTGAATATTAATAATTCGATTACGATAATGTTGAATAAACGTAGGTGAGATGATCTGCATATAGCGCGCAAGAATAATGACATCTATATCATCGCCTATCACTTCTAGCTGCCGCAATTCCGCTTCCTTCTTCGTATCTACGGTTACTGGAATGAGGTGGTAGGGAATACCGAAGGATTCAACATATTCCTTCATGTCAGGATGATTACTAACGACCATCGCAATTTCCCCATCGAGATCTCCAGCTTGCCACTGCCAAATTAGTTCAACTAGACAATGATCTTCCTTGGATACAAAGATGGCCATCTTCTTCTTGCGATTTACGTTGTGAATTCTCCAATTCATCTTAAACATAGATGCTACCTCTTTGAACTGCTCTTCCAGTCCAGGCAACTTCTGCTCCAGTTCAACAAGATCGAATTCGACACGCATGAAGAACATGCCTCCGGCAGGATCCATCGTGTACTGATCCGATTGAACAATATTTGCTCCATACTGATGTAAGAAATGTGACACTGCGGCTACAATTCCTGGTCCATCCGGACACGAAATAAGCATTCGTGCACGTTCTTTGTATGGGTTGTCTGATGTTAAGGATATTTTCTTTGTGTGTACTTCCATTTTGATAAAAAACCTCTCTCTCTTCAATTACATGTATGTTATATCTATATACTTGTTAAGATATCTCGGCCTGCTAAACATGCGATGATCCGTTGGTTAATTCCTTCTTCACTTAGATCAGGGAATAAGTTAGCTTCTATAATCATGTCATATAAACGTTCTAACGGCTCACGTGGATCTGCTTTTTTAGCCTTAGCATCATTCTTCAACAAGTTCCAAATGTTCAGTACAAATGCCCGTGGATCTAACTCTTGTGTTGCAAAGTATGAATGAAGTTCTTCTACCTGACTCAGAAATTCGATGCCAAATCTCTCGGCTACATTTCCTCGTAGCATAGCAATTTCGATTTCATACATAGGGCGTTGCTTTTTGACATCCTTCCCAATCCAAGGCGTCTCCAGGATAAAAGGTAACCCTTGTAATCGCTCATGATGTACTACGCGATTAATGGTATCAAACCCAATAAATCCGCTACCCAAAGGCGTATGGCGATCCTTACATGCCCCACGTGGATTCTTGCTATCATTTAAATGGATAACGCCAATTCGCGAAAGCCCAATGATACGGTCAAATTCTTCAAGAACGCCATCTAAATCACCAACGATATCGTATCCAGCATCATGAATATGACATGTATCCACACATATCGTTAGACGTTCATTATGTTTTACTTTATCAATAATTCGAGCCAATTCCTCGAAGTTACGTCCAATTTCCGTTCCTTTTCCAGCCATTGTCTCTAACGCAATATTAACACCTGTCTCATTCGTGCCTTCTAACACTTCATTCAACCCGTCAGCAATACGCTGAATACCGTAATCAGAATCCATATCTGTATACGCACCCGGATGTAACACAATATTTTTCACACCAATAGCGTGTGTACGGCGAATCTCTTCCTGTAGGAAGCTAATTGCAAGCTCATAAATATTGGGCTTGTACGATCCCAAATTAACAATGTAAGGTGCATGAACAACGATCTCGTCAACGCCGTTCTTCTGCATTAGTTGACTGCCTTCTTCAAGATACATAGAATCGATCGGCTTGCGACGCGTATTCTGTGGTGCACCAGTATATATCATAAACGAACTAGATCCATAGGTATTTGCTTCTTTTGCTGCACTCAACAGACCCTTGTCCGAAAAAGACACATGGGAACCAATTTTCAACATGTTGCATCCCCCTTTATCACGAATAACCTTTATATTAACTTGAATATCGAAAAAAATCTAGAAATGCGTTATAATCATGAAGAAACGACTGTGCCGTCCTAAATTAAGGACCAAAACCGTTTCTGCCAGAAAATATAAGGATAAAGTATCGAGTAAAACTTATACTTTCTTATATTTTCAATCTAACGATTAAAATAGTGATTAATATCATTGAGGTGAAGATATATGTATACCACAATAGTGGCCAATTTACTCTTAACTAATACTCCTAGCAGATGGTTTATGAACTCAATTGCATTCTGGACAATTATTATGGTGGGAGCAATGTGTATCGGGGGCTTCTTCATGTTCCGCAAGTTTCTAAAAGTACTTCCCAAAGCGGATGGAAAGTCCAAGCTGGATTGGCAGAATTATTGGGTTGAGCTGAGCCGTCCATTATGGAACGATGAATCGAAAGCTTTTTTGGACATGTTGGTTAGTCCGGTACCTACCGCATTTAGAGATATAGCCAAACACTCCATCGCAGCTGAGATTGGTAAGATTGCTATTGAAAATAAGGCCACTGAAGTAACGAAAGACCACTGTATTCAAGGATACATTGTAGCTACGCCTAAGCGAGACAATAAGTTCCTGATGAAGTTCATGAAAAAGAATCAGATTGACTACACGCCATATGAACATCTTCTAAAGAGATAATATAATACGATTAAATAAGACTATCTATACATATAAGACCACACCATTGAAATGATTCATTTCGACTGTGTGGTCTTTTTGTACAGAAAGAACGTGTGCTGCATTACGAAATGAAAACCCCTGTCGCCTTAACCTATTAACTTCCATCATTAATTAATTAGAAAAAGGAGATTATACTCATGAAGATTGCCATTTGTGGAGGAACAGGCTTTATCGGACAATCATTAATTAAGCATTGGATTACACAAGGACATCACATCATCATCATTACTCGAAAGCTTGCCAAGCACACAACTACAATTACACACGAACAACTGGAGTACCTCACTTGGGACCAACTAGATCGTCATCCTGAGTCACTAGAGAACTTAGACGCACTTGTGAACCTAGCAGGAGCATCCCTAAGTCAAAGGTGGACGAATCAAGCCAAGCAGCGGATTAAGGATTCACGACTAACAACCGTCTCATCTATCAGTAAGCTAATCTCTCATCTAAAGAATAAGCCTGCTGTTGTTATTCAGGCATCAGCTGTTGCCATCTACGGTACCTCATTGGAAGAAACATTCGAAGAGACTTCGCAAACACGCGTAATGGATTTCCCATCAGAAGTTGTTCAACGATGGGAAGATGCAGCTAATAGCATTCAAGATGTTCGATTAGTGAAATTACGGATAAGCGTTGTGCTTGGAAGCCATGGTGGTGCGTATCCGATGATGCGGCTTCCTTTCAAGCTTGGCGTAGGTGGGAAAATTGGCAGTGGTCAGCAGTGGATGTCATGGATTCATATCTCGGATATGGTGAGATTAATTGAGTTCTGCATTCTCAACCCAAATATCGAAGGGCCTGTCAATGCTGCTACACCACAGCCCGTCACGAACGACCAATTCGGCAGAGCCGTCGCTGCTGTTCACCAGCGTCCCTATTGGTTTCCTCTTCCGAGTTTCCTCTTAAGAGGAATTGTAGGTGAATTATCGCTTATCCTATTAAAAGGGCAACGTGTCCTCCCAAGTAAAGCTCTTGAGCATGGCTTTCAATTCAATTTCCCAGAAATAAAAGAGGCTCTTCAAGATCTTAAGTGAGTTTCACAAGCGTATTGGCTCTCTACCTCCCGTTGAACTGAACGGCTTAATGACATCGCTTAATTTGATCTCACCAACGACCTCTTTAGATTTCCCGTTAACTTTATAGTGAATCTCTACTTTGATAATATCGTTGTTACGTACCTTTATGTTTTCTAACAAGCCACCGTGATTGTAGTATCTCCGCCCATCCATAGCATCAGGTAGAGTAAAGGGATTGTCCGACTGGGCGTGGGCGAGTGACATGAGCGATGTTCCGTCGAGAGAAAATTCGAAGCTTATCCCTTCAAACTGTTTGTTGTCCCCAATCATCTCCAAATAGTAATTTCCGGTCACATACAAAGAATTATGGTATGCTACAAAATTAATATCTTTTAAATAAAAATCTTCAGTCTCTATATCATAACTGTATTCAACGGGTACACGATCAAGTTGATACTGGCTGTAAATAGAGAACATAACAAGAGCTATAAAGATTGCACCCATTGAAATAGATAATACAAATTTCCTCACTACACTATACCTCCCATTCAAATCACCAAGATTACATTCAACCTAAATTATATAAACGATTCTTTTATATTGTATCAAAGGATATATTTGGGTTACGTTAAAAATGTTACATCCGTAACATTGATTTTTTAGGTGTACGGAGGCTCTTCAAGATCTATAGTGATACGTATACTCTCCCTTAATAATCGTAAATGTATCTCCTTCATGGAGGGGATACTCTTTGTAGGAAACCATAGGTTCCTTGTTAAGTAAGGTGCCATTCTTTGAGCCCAAGTCTTTAATGACATATCCCCCACTTCCTTTAGAGACCTCTACGTGTGCTCTTGACGTCCCCGGCGTTTCTTCTACAAACTGAGCAACGTCAGCAGCTCTTCCAATAATGAAGTGAGGGTAATTCAGTACAATTGGAGTCGCTGCTAGCTCACCGTAAGCTGAATTCCCACGGAATAACCCTTCCTGAATTTCATGTCCTATTTCTCTGCGTTCTAGATAGGGATATGACTTATTCGATGCGAAATGTACACCTTCAGATGTATTGTTCTCAGGCTTCAATAGAACCGTTGCATTGACTCTTGGGGAAGATAACATTTCGGTTCTATGTCCCAATTGAGCATAATAGTCCCCTTGGTCTTCTTCTTCATTATTTGAGGTTAAGGTTGATTCCCAGTTCGTTATTCCCCAGTCCGCTTGATTACGTTCTCGTGTAGGATTATCCGGAAATACCCACTTTTCCTCTGAAGGCTCTATTTCTTTATCCTTTGATGATCCTCCAAAAAATCCAGTTAATCTCTCTACTTGAAACGAGTTGCCTCTTTTTTGACGAGTGTCTTCCAATTCTCCTGAATCAAATACGGAAACTGATTCTGTTCCCCTAATGGGCAGACGTAGTTTTCCCTTCCATCCTAACCAGGATATAGAGCCAAGGAGAGCTGTGATAGAGATACAGACAATGAGCATGCTAGTCCCTGGATGAGACATATAGAGAAATCGCCATGCAACAGCACAAGTAACTAAACAACCTAAAGCTACATAGGTCGTCGTTGGGGAAGACTTATGTTCTTCATCTCCATCTGTCATATCATTCTCATGATAATCATTCATCCATGTGTGTTCTTTATCAAATGAAGTATTCGCAGGAGTCTTTATTATTGGTTCTCGCTTTCTTGGAACTGCTGGGAGATGATCAGACATATTTTGCGAATCTGCAGATAATCTCACTTTTCGTTCAGGTTCTGTTACGCTTGGGATTGATTTGGCAACAGAACTAGGAACGTAATTAGATTGAAGGGTCTGATGTGGTTCTATATTGTGTTGATGTGTATTAGATCGATGTAAATCTGATTGATGTATATTATTGTGAACATGCTGAGAAGGTAAGCTTAGCACCGCTCCGGCCATTAGATTCAGAAGCAGACCTTTCAATCCAGTCAACGTAAATTCTTCAACACTCACAAATTGAAGAAGCGTTTGTATACCATTACCTTGCAATTCAGACACAGAGGCCATAAGCCTTGTTATCAGATGGTGTAGAGAAGATTGGATGGTTGTCGAATTCTTCATAGATTGAATAGGTATATAGGTTAGATATAGCGTACCTGAATGGAGAGGGCCCTCCATAAATATATAATCTTCCTGAAGTATGTATTGATCTTGATCTAACATAAATAATTTACTGTCGTCTAGCGCGCTTACAATTTGCAGCAATAGACCGTAGTATTCGTCCAGCGTTAATTTATCACTTTTGAGCGAGTGAGTAAGCATTTTTTTATTGGTAATATCATATTGGAGACTTACTTTGAAATCTAATTCTTTCAAAGTAAGAGGCAAAAGATGAGGAACTTTGGCCGCAGAGATCATGCTGGTCTGGACTCTACTTAATTCAGATGAAGGAATGCCCTCAGGACTACTCAGAATCATATAATTGCCACCACTTTGGATGAAATCTCGCGTTAATCCAAACAATATATTCACCTCTCTCTAATAGGGTATCGCAAATAAATAGATTGATTGAACTAAAGGCGAACCCTCAAATTCATGATTTTCTTTATCAAATGATTGATCTTGGGGAACGCAAACTTTAGTTCAACCTATATAGATACGCACATATAATGCCGGGAACAACTGCAATCATAAACGGAAAACGAACTTGCTCCTTGCTCGCTATCCTCAGTAACAGGGTATCCTTTAGAACAAATAATCCTACGATTCCACGGACCACCTTCCGAAGACGAACGAGTGTCTCTCTACGCCATAACAGAATGACAATTCCAATAAGTCCTGCGAATAGTATCGAATACAATAATGCCTGAATGGTGAATAACGTTCCTGTCCATGCACCAATCCCACCGAATAGTTTGACATCACCTGCTCCGACAGCTCCCATCCAATACATAACTAGAAGTATGCCAAATCCGACTAGTAAGCCTTTCCCAGTGAACATCACTCCACTCCAACCAGAATCAATTAAGTGGTATAACAATCCGCATATCATAGCCGGAATTGTCAGCATGTTTGGAATTTTCATCGATTTAATATCAGTAACGAAGGCCATAACCACGAGTATTCCACATCCAGCAAAAGCAATCTCCATGCTTCTTCCTCCCCCTATCCCTGCGAATGATCATCTCAAATCAACTACTGTAAACGTAACTTCAACTCGTTGTCCGTCCTCTGCCGTAATAACAAATGGCCATGTCCCAGGCGTTGTATTCGTTCCAACAAACCATTCCCATTCGATGTAACCTTCCGCATCTGCCTGACTCCATCCCAGATACTTAGCAGTACTCGCACCACTTTTATAAAATACAGATAGTTGTGCCCTAGCATTAGGGGCCACTTTCACCTTAACCTTTGTTTTCTTTCCGACAATAGCTGGATTAGGCTTCTCTAGGACCTGAATAGATGTGGAGGTCTCGTCTTTACCCTTACCACCTTCTCCTATCGTACCTTCCGACGTGTCTCCGATCCATAGACGTTCTTGTGCCTTGGCTTGAATCACAATCTTTTTATTAATAAAAGGGACTTTTATCGGCAGTTCATAACTAAGTTCAATACCGAAATACGGATTGCTTCTAGTCTTCATATCTGGAAGATAAATATTGGATACATGAATTCGATCCACGTTTAAGAATTCACTCTGAATGAACGGCTTCAGCAAAGGCTTGACCACAGGATCGAGTACAGCTTCCGATGCAGAATTCTTTATTTGCTGTAACGGTTCATCACCCTTGGCTGCAGCATCCATCATCCATTGATTAAATGGAGCTGGAAGAGAACTACTATATTGGGTTGCCCAATCCGTCACAGACAACTTAGGAATGATCCAATTCCCTGTTAACTGAGAGTCCTTAATCTCCTCTGATGGCGTTTCTTTCTTCACTACTAAAGCAATAGGATACATATGAGATGAGACCATCTTTACAGTATCCGATACGGTACTTTGAAGTGAGGTTGAGATCAATGTCATTTGAATAATATAGATTAGAAAAACGATAAAAAAAATAAAGAATGGAAACACTAATGCAGCTTCAAGAACCATGCTACCTTGTTCTTTATTCGTTCTATTAATAGGAATAATCCGCTTTTTTAATAGCATAATAACGGTTTCCTTCCACTTCATCTTCGCTATTCGTAGCTGAGCCGAACATTTTCATGATGCCAGGGAGAAACCATAATTTCATACCGATCCGAACTTCACCAGATGAATAAGTCGCCCTCTCAGCAGGGTTAATGCCAGTATTGAAACGAATCAGCGAGAGCATACGCGACATTTTCTTATCATTATTACTATGAATAAATAGGAATACTCTCAAGTAATCACGGTAAGTCATCTGCACCTTTAAGTACGCAGACAACTCTATCGATCCTTTTTGGCACAGTTGAATCATATCTACAATGGCCATCTCAATCCCATACAACAAGGCCGCAGCTAGAATTAATAAGGGATTTCCCAGTTTGCTACTTTTTACTAACCCTTCCATCGTGCGTATCGCTAGCCTCGTCCCAAATATTTCTGCATAAGCAGCTGATACGTTACCTACCGGATTATGAAATCCATATAAAATATACTCCAACTCCTGCTTATGAATACTAAGCTGTTCTACTAAATCATCCCCTATTGAACTGTCAGGGTTACTAACGATATTGCCTAGCTGGGTAATATCAAAATGATGAAAATAGAGAGAGGCGTACTCATTTTGGTAAAATTCATCTTGTAACCCTGCCAACATACCACCCATTGAACCAAACAAACCATCCATACTATCCATCGCTGCCCCACCGGCATCATAAGGATCATTATCCAGTTGAGCTCCTTGGTAGTCATCTCCAGCAGATTGTTTATTAAAGGCGATACTCTCATCGTAATATTGTTGAAGTGTACGATACTCCTCCATATAGCCTCCGGCCTTATCGCTCAATTCATTTATCTTATTTAGTATATTGGCAGCATCCTTCAACTTGGCCTTAGCTTTCTTCTCAGTCGCCTTACGCTCTTCATCAGAAGAACGACTCTCCTCTAATTTTCTTAATTCTTCATCCAAAATGTTTCCTGAACCCGAAATAGAATACCTCTGCAAGTAATCATCGACCTTAACCCGCGTCTCAATTGCTGCAGATTTCATGTAGCTACTACTTGACGACGTGCCCAATGCTCCACTCATCGTAGAACTAAAATCTGTGAGTTGAGCATCTAAAGTCTGATAATGCTTGGTCTGAACCTCAATCTCTTTCTTTAATTCTTGAAATAATGTTTCCGGTATCAGTAATTTCTCCGCCTGCCCTCTAATCTTGCGTATCGTTTCTGAATCCTCACTACTAAGTTCCTCGGTGCTCCCCGGACTATCTTCACGAGATACCTGATCATATCCTTCGCCTTGGGAGCGCTTCTCAGACTCCGCAATCACCTGTTTCATTTGTTCATTCATCTTATATGCTTCATCCCATAATTCTAGCGCTTCGGGTAACATCTTTTTGTGATCTTCACGCGCTGAGTTCTGATTATTTGAAACAGTAGATAATAAACGACCAGAACCTTGCTGATAACCATTTATCAAATTTCTATATGAATCAATTAAGGCATTCTCCGCATCGACATCACCTGCATTTTTTTCTGCCCAACTCTTCTCCTGCCTCTCGGCAATTAGACGCTCCAACTCATTCGCTTTGGTAACATAGTCATCATACTGGGCTGCTATATCCTTTCCTGAATGGATGCCTCCACCCAATGACTCATTGGATATATGAGTAATAGCCTGCTCCATAACCAGGCTAGCTATATTGTCTACGCTCTGCGCCGCCTTTTTCTGCTTATCAAGCATCTCATCTAATGCATCTTCTCGTTTGTCATAAAGCTTCTGAAGCTTCTTTAGTACATCCACCGTATTAGATGCTTCCTTCATGGATTGAGATAACGGTTTGAATTTATTCACAATTTCTAACGTGAAGTCAATGGGAGCTTTATATTTCATTTCTTCCCCAATTTGCCGATTAAATATTTCATATTCCCCAAGCATCCTCTCCATCTGTAATGAGGACGTATCTAATTTAAGGGGAAGTATTGAAAAGGCATCTCCTCGATCACCATGATCCATACTACCATTCAGAACCCCAGACATGATCTGATTACCATCACTCTCTCCATAAGCGAACAAACCGTATTCCTGCTGTAATTCTGGTTCATAGGCAGACATCACAGAACGAACCGCGGAGTGTACTAAACGCTCACTCTGAACCTTCATTGCAGCAATTCGTGCGTAGTCGATGAATAAAGCTACGAAAGTAAACACAATAGCTAAGATCAAGATAAGAAAAATAGTTACTGAACCCCTCTGGTCTGTATACCATTTTCTGAACACCCTCTCTCCCCCTTCCCAATAAATTAGAAATACACTTATGCCTTATCCTTGTCCAACAAGGGTTTATTTACTTTTCGATCCGTACTTCTTCAATACTTCACCAGCATTCCCCTGATTAGTCGAACTCCCCCCAGACCCTTTGAATTTAGCAGCATAATATCTCATCAAATCAACCGTTCGTATAAACTCAACAGGTTCAACAACGACAGATTGTGCATTCGCATCTATCTTAGATCCCCCCGAAAGTATCTGGTCTAAGGGAGGCAAGTTAATAAGTTGTTCTAATTCAGTACTCACTTTACGAAAAATCAGGTTATTCTGATATGAAATCTCACCCTGCATATTCCCTGTCGCAAGCATACTTACTTTGGACAATTTAGTAGCAGGAAGCGATCCTGAATTCTCGGCTCCCGGTAGAGAAATCGATTGTTTATTCTCAGCCCCCGCCCAGCCAAACATGGCACCTATCATCTGATCATCCGTAAGCCGCCAATACAATGAATCATACTGTCCTTTAGGAAAAGCTCCATTAGTTACTTCTTTATGACTGTTATCCCAGCTATAGGCCGATCTCTCAACCGCAGCAGAAGCAACTTGTTGTAATATAGACTGTTGGTAAATGTACATGCAGAAGAACATGAGAATAATCGTCACCATCAGCACAATAGGCATAACAAGGGAGGCTTCAAGCGTGAAACTTCCCTCGTTACCTTTGAGTTTATTTTTCATCGATAAAGTTTTCGCTTTTTGCACCTACCTTTTTCAATAAGCTTTCAACGATGAGGCCAAGTTGTTTCCTAAAGATCACAGCTATTACCACAATCGCGGCGATGATCAAGATCATCTCCAGCATGCCAAGTCCTTCTTCTTCCTGCCAAAATCCCTTCACTTTTCCCCATACTATCGTTAACATGTCATCATTCCTCCTACATATTCATCATCATCATTGCGGGTGTACCAACCAGAACTACGACCACCATAAAAATAACGACCATTGGAAATACCAACTTGGAAGATGCCTGCTCACCACGAGTACGCGTGATCATTTTGCGACTCTCCCATAATGTTCGTGATAGATCACGTAGTGCCAATACAAAATCGTTGCCTCCACGCCTGAAATTCAACAGAACGGTAGTCGTGAATATGGAAACTTCTTGTAATGCACATCGCTTACTAAAGCCTTCAAAAGCCTGTTGGAAAGTGTACCCGCTGTCCCAATCCTGAATCATCCGATTCAACTCTTTATACAAGGGATGATCCCGATGCTCTTTCTTTCGTTCTACACAATGCGTTATCGCTTTTTGTACTGTTTCACCTGCACCTACGAGTAACACGATTTTGTTCAGCAGTTCGGGAAGCTCCATCAATATATCTTGGTCACGAATTTGAACCTTACTATACAGATCCTTCACCATCGCTACAGGTAAGAGAATTGCTAAAGCACCACCTAATATGAACCCTGTCTTCTCGCCTAACCCTATCGAAAGAACACATCCAGAGCCTAGTAGCAGCCAGCTGTAACACATCATTTCTCCTAAATAGAGCAATGTCATCTCGCCACTATATCTCATGCCGTGAATTTTCTGAATGGAACGCTGAACTTTATAGAAGAAGAACGGAAACCTTGTTGTTATCTTTGACTTGTCCAAAATAACCAACATTGGCACTACCACCTTACTTAAGCGTAGACCTTCCATAGGTAGCTTGCTAAGCCTCCGATACTTCTCATCGCTTCGCCAGTTCAGTATCAGCCAACATCCCACTAGCAGAAGCAACATCACCACGTATAGGATAATCATAGCCATCCCTCTCCTACAATTTGATGTTCATAATCTTGTTAATCCAGATGGTACAAGCCCCTAATACCGCCAATGAGAGCGTAGAAATAATGAATCCAATCCCGCTGTACATGGGTAACATATAATCAGGCGATGATAAGTTCATGAATAATATCATCAGGATCGGCGCTACAAGAATAGCCTTAGATTCGAATTTTTTCTGAGCAATCATTACCGAAATTTCCTGTTGAATATCAAGTTTCTCACCAATAATAGTGGATGTGCGGCGTACTACTTCTACTAGGTCTCCACCATTTCTTTTACATGTCGTAAATACATCAGCGAAATTCGTGATATCTTCCATAACTGCTCGTCGGCTGAAATCCTGTAGTGCTTCCTCAATGGGCTCTCCATACTCTAATCGGGCACAAATTATGTTCAATTCCATAATTAGATCATTCTCTGCCTCTGGATCTAACATTCGTAAATCCTGAACTGCCTCCCTAAATCCATTTTCTACTGAACGCCCTGCAGACAGTGAGGATGATAACGAGAAGAGGGCCTGTTTGAAATGAAGATTCATCGCAGCACGACGACGGTTCAACATATGTGTTCTCCAGTATCTCGGAACAAACCAAGCGTTACAGGCTATCAGAAGAGAAACAATCCATTGATGATAGAACAAATATCCTATTCCATAGAAAAGGAACCCTCCAATAACGATGCACATGACTCTTTCAACCCTACTTATTTCATAGATACTATAGTCGGGAAGAGAAGGTCCCAACTGATCTCCCCCATCTACTCCTTTACCTCCTCTCTTGTTGATTTTGGTCGTCTTCACCTTGGCTTTAGTCATTATCTTCACTCACGCTTCACCTCCTCGACCGGTATCACAAGTACATCATCGAGACCCGCCATCTTTAGCTTCTCGACATGTCTCATGGAACCACAGGACTCCAATCCTCCAACAATTCGGCCATCTTCTTCCCCTATCTCCTTAAATCGAAAGAGCGGACTCACTTGTACCTCTCCGTTCTCCATCCCCAGCACCTCACTAATCTCCGTCACTCGTCTTGAACGATCACGTAACCTAGATAGATGTACTAAAATATCGATAGCAGAACTAATCTGCTGGCGAACAACAAGAATGGGAAGATTCGCTCCACTGAGTACCATCGTTTCAAGCCGACTAATCATATCTTTAGTGCTGTTGGCATGCCCCGTAGAAAGACTTCCATCATGCCCAGTGTTCATCGCCTGTAGCATATCCAGAGCCTCACTACCTCGGACCTCTCCGACAACAATCCGATTCGGACGCATCCGTAAAGACGACCGAATCAGATCGCGAATCGTGACTTCTCCCCTTCCCTCCGTATTGGCATTTCGTGTCTCTAGTGAGACTAGATTAGGGACAGTTACAATCTGTAGCTCTGCCGAATCCTCTATCGTAATCACACGTTCATCAACAGGTATGAACTGTGATAAAGCGTTAAGGAACGTTGTCTTTCCCGATCCTGTTCCTCCACTGATGAATATGTTATATTTCCCTACCACCAACCTCTGAAGAAAGAGCGCGACCTCTTCACTTAATGCACCACGCCTCACTAGATCATTCATCGTCATCGGTGACTCTGGGAATTTACGAATCGTCATGGTAGGACCCTTCAGAGCAATGGGTGGCAGAACAATATTGACACGCGATCCGTCTTTCAACCTCGCATCCACAATTGGAGATGACTCATTAACTACACGATTTACACCCGCCACAATACTCTGAATAATATCTTCTAAGCGGCTCTGTGACTCGAATTGTTGCGTAATTCGTTTTACCTCTCCCTCTTGTTCAATGAATATATCTTGATGACTGTTGATCATAATTTCCGTGATGGAAGGATTGTCCACCAAAGGTTGTAGAACATCTAGTCCGCGGAACGAGTCATAAATACGACGAATAAGTGTACGTTTCTCCATCGCGGTTAAGTCTTGTAATTCCCCTCGATCAAATACCGATCTTTCGATATATTTCATTAATTCAACATCATCTACTGCTGATGTCACGTCTAGACCCGATCGGATAGAACTGCGAAGGATTTTGAATATTTCCTCATCCATGCGGTTGTCCCCTGACATCATTAGGTAAGATGTCTCCCACTAAATCTCTACATAAATTCATGATATCTCTTTGAAAGATCGGCGAACTCAAAAGTATCTCCTCATGACATACTTGCTTCCATGAAGGAATATATGGAAGCACACCATCAATACGATCTATATGGATCGGTAGTGTATTAGCCAGACTTCCAACATAACGATTCAAGATAAACCGACTCTTCATCATCATGTCACTGAATAAAGATGGGTTACTTTTCTCCATAAAAGAAAGCCATTGTCCACTCTTATACATACTGATCACATCATCCAGCAACATCCAGACTAGACTACCACAAGTCTCCATAACAGCTTCACAGCGATCCCCCGCTCCCGTATCTGTATCCGCAATAATGACATCATATCTCCCTCCCTCTGCAATTAACTTCATCAGTTGACAGACATCGTTCTTACTCATCTGAATCCATTCCTTAATGTTATTCAGTGGTTCGAATATATCCGCTTTAATCTCTTCATGTGGAACAACATATGATGCAATGGAAATAGTCGAATAATCTTTTAATTCTTGTGCAACTTTCAACTCGTATAGTAGACGAGAAAGACCTTGTCCACCTTCTCTACTTCTAATCTGCCTTGGAAAGACAGCACTACTATTCATCGTCTCCAAGTTAAGATAGAACACCGACAGACCACATGCCCCTAATTGCTTAGCTATATTTAATGCCGTTGTCGTCTTTCCACTTCCTCCTACGGCAGATAACAATCCAATCATTACCGTTTCACCCGGGGTACGTGAGGAAGCTCTCTTCACCTGACTTACAGACAAATCCAGAATAGCATCAAGCAATTGAGGAAGAGGCTGATATTTCGCAAGAACAGGACCTTTCAATGAACTCTGTCCCATGTCGTCTAGTACGATCCATGTTATTGTCTGATCTCCTTGCTTCAACCAAGGATCTAGAAATACCACTTCTGCTACTATGACTTCCGGTCTTTCATCCCCGTTCATGTACTGTAGAAATTTATCTACTTCAGTAAAAGCAATGACTCTCATCTTCTCACCATACTCACTACTGTGGACATAACGGAGTAGAGGCTCTATATATTCACTTTCTTGTACAGCAAACACTACTCTAGCAGGAATCATAAATCACTCTCCTTCCAATGAGACAGCAAAAAGCACCATTCAACAGCCACAATGACGTGGTTGTTAAACGGTGCTTCCGTTTACGATCTATTTATTTACTGATAGAATATCACAGTTTATTCCAGCCAGCAAGAACAAATAATACTCTCATTATTTCAATACATAACCAACTCGAACATCGGCGCTCAATTAAAACGAGACTCATATCTCCTCAAACAATTCATCACGTTATACGGGTAGCATATCTTCGGAATTCACTTTCACTTTACATGCCTTACATACACCCACCACTGTCCCATTGTTACTTGCATAGAAAGTAATTTTACCAACCTTTTTGCAATAGGTACATTTTTGCTGCGTCACTTGCTTATTATTAATCTTCTCGAACTTAATGACATTCCTACCACTCGATTTCCGAGACCTTAGCCTCTTGAACAACAAGATCAGTCCAACAATAGCGATGAGCCCCACAATAAATAGTCCGATATATTTCACTGAGTTAACTCCCCCCCTTATTCTAGAAATCTTCCCTTAAGCTCCGGCGACGGTAACATACATTGATCGGATTTACCGAACCACCGATACCGATGTCTAGCAATATACCTGTAAGCAACATCTCTTATAGATTTTGGAACAATAATGAGACCATATATAATCGGCCATGGAAATTTTAAGTGTCTAGATATACGTAAGGCTGCTGTTGACTTCGTATAATACTTGCCATTTTCAATTAATATTATCGTATTTATGACATCTGTAGGCAGTTCCCCTTTAGCTACCAACGCCTGACCCATGTGCGACTGCAAGGAAGCAAATTGGAATCTCCCTCCATGATCATGTCGGACAATAAACTTTGTGGCACCTTGACACAAATTACAAACACCATCAATCAGTACAATTGGAGAAGGGCTTGCTACTGAAGAGACTTTCGTAAGCGCATCCCGATTGTTTTCTTCCATGCTCATCCCCGCCTCTCATCATTTTTCATCACATCTTATTATTATCATATCACGACACCAGCTCAGTCCTTATTATTATACAAAGAAAAAAAGCGCAGGATAATTTCCTACGCTTTCTTACTACACTTACAATTTACTTAGCAATAGCCTTTTCAAGCCATTGGTTATCGTGAATCTGCTGCTGTATAACGCCACCAAAGTTTTCCATACATTTGCAAATAAAGTCTTTGCGACATATAGGACAAGGTGTCTTTAGCAGTCTGCTGATGTTGGTCATTTTCCATTCTGGATAACGGTTATAAAACGTGCGGCACTCTGTTCCGTCTGCCAAATAGATGATGAATTCATACAATCCATCTTTCTCATTGTTACTGGCTTCTTCCACGTTCGAAATTATTGGTCTGTAAGACATCAGTATCACCCATTTTATATTAAATTTGCTAACAAAATCTAAAGAATGCTCATCCAACAAGTACTTAGACATTTTAATGAATTTTCAACTTGATGTCAATTTATTATACCACTACCACGATACGGATGAGTAGTACTTACCTCGTTTCATGTAAAACCAACAGAATTTTTGACGAATTAAATTTTTCCCCTAGACAAACAAATTTTCAGGAGTGCAATATAATTATAAAAAGGTTTCTTATGATAAAATTAACAGGGTGTGATGAATATCGCAGTAATAAGAAAATAATAGGCGTCTTCGTCAACCCTCTGTGGATCAAAATATTAGCCTGGTTTGTTACAGCCATCATTATATTGTTAAATCTGTATTTAATTTTTCGCACATTTGCTGGATGATGCTATCCAGCATCAATACTTAAAAATCGTAAGGAGGATAATAAATGAGTATATACGATTATCAAGTAAATACGATTCGTGGAGAAAGGGTCTCTCTAGCGGATTATCAAGGTAAAGTTCTACTTATCGTCAATACCGCAAGCAAATGTGGGTTCACGCCTCAATACACAGGTCTGCAGGAGCTCTATGAGAAGTTTAAAGACCATAATTTCGAAATTCTAGGTTTCCCAAGCAACCAATTTAAAGAACAAGAACCAGGATCTAACGACGATATCGAGCAATTTTGTCAAATAAATCATGGTGTGACCTTCCCTTTGTTCGAGAAAATAGATGTGAAGGGGAATACCGCCCATCCATTATTTCAATATTTATCCGATCAAGCTCCAGGTATCCTAGGAACTAAAGCAGTGAAGTGGAACTTCACTAAGTTTCTGGTCGACAGTGACGGTAAAGTCATCAAACGTTTTGCCCCGACAACTACACCTGGCAAACTTCAAGATGACATAGAAGATTTGTTGAAAATAAAAAGAGGGTGAAAACCCTCTTTTTTTTCTTCAGGCGACCGGATTCAAGCGCCCCTCCTACGTGTTCAATCGTTTTTTGTATTTCAGCCGCTGCTATTCTTAGCTTATAAATAGACAACAAAAAAACCTCGCTAGTATCAAGGTTTTTTTCAAAACTTATGATGCGGTCGGCGGGATTTGAACCCGCACACCCAATGGGCACTACCCCCTCAAGGTAGCGTGTCTGCCGTTCCACCACGACCGCGCAAAATAAAGAGGATGATCTTTTAGCAATACAATATATTTTACATGGATCGCCATTAAAAGTAAAGAAAACACCAATTCTTCAACTAACTTTTTTGTACTCGGTGTAGACTTACCTCTCTTCCAATCACCCAAATTCCCTGTACTACCCCTAACTCTCCGCAAAACAACTTTTTTTGTCATTCATTTATTCTTAATTAGATGTTCAATTCTCTCGTAAATAGTCTGCATCTTATGACCGCCTTCCAATGATGCCAACTATAATTAATAATGACGTATATAAGTATTGAACTGTGACGTAAAAAGCGTATATAATAATCGTTAGTTTCCGATTGAATTATATCACATTATTTCCACCTATTTGTAATAGTCCATTCATTTTACAAGGGAGAGTACTCATGCCTAATTTGACCACTACACTTCATAGCGAAGTCGTTCATTCATTGCAGCAAAGCATTGCAGTCCTTAATTGTAATGGCTATATTATTGCTGTAAATCCAGCTTGGGGTGAAATGTCCACGTCAAATAACATCCCTTCAAACTTTCAATGGATCGGTGTTAATTTTTTTCAGATTTGTGAATCCTCTTTTCGTACAGAAAAAACAGAAAATAACACGATGTTAATGAATTCCTTCCACTCTATTCTTCACGGACATATACAGTCATTTTCTCAAGACTTTAGCATGAAGGTAAACCATAAGACAGAATGGTTCATGTTACATGTATCTCCACTTTTAGCGTATGGAATGAATTCCATTAAGGGCGCTATTGTATCTCTTACGAATATTTCCTCAAGAAAACAATTGGAATATGATTTACAGGAATCTCTTTCACAAATCCGAACACTTCGAGGGCTCATACCTATCTGTGCTGTATGTAAACGAATCAAAGATGCTGATCTATGGAATGCCATTGAAACCTTTTTAGAAAAACATACATACGCTGAGTTTACCCATGATATTTGTCCAGATTGTATACGTAGCCTGTACCCTAAGTACTCCGCTGTATTGGATCGCCTATCGGAATAATAATTCAAGAAGAAGTGAACGTTACCTGAAGAATGAAAAAAAACCTAGAGAAACTCTGGACCCGGGATTTCATTATGTAAAAGATCATTTCGATGCAAATGATCTAACTGTTAGTCTTTTCACAACCGTATTCGCATTATCTGCCATAGCTTCGCGATTGTTTTCCGCCAAAGCGTTAGAGAAAGGAAAAAGAAATACGATCCTTTTTACAGGACTCATTCTCATCATACTCGCTACTTTCGGATATTTATGGAGTGGAACATTAGCATTATTACTGACTATGCGTGTTTTATTCGGGATCGGCTTTGGAATGGGCAATACGACCTTACCAACGATGGCATTCGGGGTGATCCCCATCAGACGATTAGGAGAGGGTTTGGGTTGTTTGGGGTTATCAACGAGCATCGCCTTATCTCTTGGTCCCGTCATAGGAAGCATTCTGTTAGATCAAAGTGGCTTTCCTACATTAGTATATGTAACTTTGGGAATTACCCTACTGATACTGCCGTTAATCTATCCTTTAAGTAAAAAGGTAAAGGCCCCAGTCGTCGCAACTAACGATCTAACAACACCGAAACAACCCGGTTTCAACAAAAGTCTACTCTTGCCAAGTCTGCTTAACATGCTGATGTCCATCACATATGGCGGCTTATTAAGCTTCTTGATACTATTCGGAAAAGAAGTTCATCTTGCGAATGCATCGTTATTCTTCTTATTTAATGTTGTTTCCTTAATTATCATTCGTCCGATATCAGGGACACTCTATGACCGTAAAGGACATCGCGTTCTGCTCATACCCGCAGCTCTATTTCTAATTGCCGGGCTACTTTTACTTTCTTATTCAACATCTACAGGTTTCCTAGCGCTCGCAGCGTTATGTTACGGTGTGGGTTTCGGTACCGCACAGCCTACACTTCAAACTTGGATGATTCAATCTGTATCACCACAGCAACAAGGTATGGCAAATAGTATGTACTTCAATTCCCTTGATTTCGGGGTGGCCGTTGGCGCTCTCCTTTTAGGACAAATTGCTTCCCACTCCAATTATGCTACAATGTACCGGTATTCATCTATATTCCTCGTGTTATTCATTCTAATCTATGCTATCTATATGATAAACCGATACAAAACTAATGGGGAAAGTAAACAAAATTTAGGATAATTTCAGATCTAAACGCCCTTGAAACCATCAATAGACGGTTTCAAGGGCTTCTTTTTCAAACTGCCACTATCATTCAATTGAAAGTACTCCAGCGTAGTATTCACCCCAGTGCGGCTGCGTTTCATCCTTATCTTGATATCCATACTCTTCTACAAGTCCCCATGTACTGAATGCTTTTCCAGATTTCTGCATGATTTCAGGATCAGCAGCCAGTGATGCTACCGCTCGGCCAATGTACCAAGGCGTTTCTGAGGCTATAAAATGAGGATCTTTACGTGCACCTTCTTGCCAGGTTTCCTCCGTCACACCAAAGTGTTCAAGCATAGCTTCTGAACGTAGAAATCCAGGCGTAAGGGCAAGTGCAGCGACATTCGAATCACGCAAGTCTGCAGCCATTGCTGTAGCCAGATGAATCACTGAGGTTTTGGCAAGACTATAATACAGATTACCGCGGTAATCGTAGTTAACACCGTCTGTTATTTCTACAATCAGACCGCTCTTTCTCTTCTGCATCAGTGGTGCCCCATAATAACTTGTAATCATATGCGAATAAACGGCACGTTGTTGCATTAACAATCCATTGGCTAATGAACTTTCCCAGAACGGGATTCCCCATTCTGTAAGAGAATCCCCTCCCCATACGTCATTGACTAGTAAATCTAATCGTCCACTCTGCTCTTCGGCGACCCGTTCGAATAACAACTTCACTTCAGCCTCAATCGTGTGATCCACACGCACAGGAATGCCTAATCCACCCATAGCTGTGACAAGCTCTGCTGTCACTTCAATGGTTTCTGTTCGCCCCATATCTGATAGTTGACCACGCACACTCCGTCCTGTCACATAGACGGTCGCTCCCGCCTCTCCAAGCATTGATGCAATTCCTCTACCTGCTCCTCGGGTAGCTCCAGCCACCACAGCGATCTTACCTTGTAAATCCGGCATGCTACGATCCCTCCACTTCAATTATTCATCAAATTTTGATCTTCATTAGATATAAAAGTGTTGGATAACAGTATAGTTTAAACTTGCATATCGAAGCAAGATTGTGTTCAGACACACAAAAAATAATCCTTACCGTAGTAAGGATTATTTCAATAAAACTATAATGCGGGCGAGAGGATTTGAACCTCCACGGGGTTACCCCCACTACCCCCTCAAGGTAGCGTGTCTGCCGTTCCACCACGTCCGCGTAAAATAATGGTGAGCCATGAAGGATTCGAACCTTCGACACCCTGATTAAAAGTCAGGTGCTCTACCAACTGAGCTAATGGCTCTCGGTGACTTCACAATGATGTGTGCCATAAGTGAGGATAAGATTAATGATAAAATGGTGACCCGTAGGGGAATCGAACCCCTGTTACCTCCGTGAAAGGGAGGTGTCTTAACCGCTTGACCAACGGGCCATAATGATTCACTTCTTGTGACGACAAAAATGATTATAACAAATATATAATGTCATGACAAGCACTTTTTTCATAAAAAAAAAGAACCTGTAGGTTCCTTGTTTAATTACTAATGATATCAGCTATTAACAAAGATATGGCGGAGAGAGTGGGATTCGAACCCACGCACCGCTTACGCAGTCTAACCCCTTAGCAGAGGGTCCCCTTATAGCCACTTGGGTATCTCTCCAAAAAATAATGGCTCCCCGAACAGGGCTCGAACCTGTGACAACTCGATTAACAGTCGAGTGCTCTACCAACTGAGCTATCAGGGAACAGTAATCATGAATTACAATCACTAATATATCACTCTGACGGATTCGAGTCAAGTTCATATAATCGCAGTTTGCCGCTACATTTTCCACAACGGTAACGCTTCGGATCCACCTTCCGCTTACGAAGATAGTCCATTCCACATTGACTACAAGTCAGCTTATATCGGTACGGCTGAGGTTTTCTAGCATTAATCCCAGGCAGAGACTGACAAAACCTACTACCACCTACTTGCTTTAAGAGCTGTTTAAACTCTGGATCACGATGTCGATACCCTCTACCTCTAAGATGGAGGTGATAGTGACATAATTCATGTTTTATGATTTTTTCCACTTCTTCATTTCCGAAGTTATCCAGTTGATGCGGATTAATCTCTATATTATGCCCTTTCAGGAAGTATCTCCCTCCTGTTGAAGACAATCGACCATTAAACATCGCATCATGTTGAAACGGCACTCCGAAACTTCGTATTGAAATTTCCTCCACCCATGCCTGCAGTTCCTCATCAGTCATCTTATCGTTCATAGATTCGGTAACGTTTCCTTTCGAGATGGTCTTATAGACTTGAATTTTAACTTCATCATACGCTACACTGTCAAGTATAGCGATTGAGAAAAAAGATAGTATAGCTTTTATTCATTTACGAAGGAGGATTCCAACAAGATATGGCAAAGATGAGATATGTTATTTTACAGCAACAACAAGAACTTCAGTTTGTAGAAATGCCTGCAGACTACGCCTATCAGCTGAGTGCCCTTAATTTACGCCTTAACAAAGAGATCAACAAATTGACAGCCCTTGAGGTTCCTACCTTACCTCTAGCTATCGCCGAATGCGATGCTCTAGATCTTTTGCAAGAACAATATTCGGTACAAAGTGGACTACATTACATCAACGAATTAGAACAATCCTTTGCATTCATTGATGAGAAAAGCTATCCAATCATATCACTGCTCACGGAAATCCGTGCTCTTCAAGCTCAACTAGAACAATGGTACGAAGAAGAATTGGAATAGATACCATGTAGACCTGCACAATGCGGGCTTCTCCTCCATATGTTAAGCATACAGATGCAATGCAAGAGGAGGAGATACCCTTGCCGCAATGGCTGAGCAATCAATTAATGCGCGCTTTCAGCAAAAGAGATCGGCGCCAGATTAAACTGCTTAATGAATGCTGGTTTTTCTATCACAATGCTCCTGATGATAACAGTAGTAGGTCTTCATAATTGACAATATACTTATAGTTGTACCAAAAAGCTTCGCCGTCCTTATACGGAGGCGAAGCTTTTTGGTATACGTAGTAATCAGATGATTACACTTGATCCTTCCGAGGGTTCCTCATCGTAAGTCCAACCCGGCCCTTTTTCTCATCTATATTGAGTACCCATACCGTCACATTATCACCAACAGAGACAACGTCCATAGGGTGCTTAACATAACCATTACTTAGCTGTGAGATGTGTACTAACCCATCATTCTTGATCCCAATATCCACGAAGGCACCGAAGTCAATGACATTACGAACGGTCCCTTGCATTTCCATACCTGGTGCTAGATCTTCCATCTTCAACACATCTGTACGGAAGATTGGGAGAGGAAGCTCCTCACGAGGATCGCGCCCAGGACGTTGTAAGCTTTCCAATATATCACGTAACGTTGGTACGCCAACATCTAATTTTGTTGCTAAATTCTCAACATCTTGTTGTTCAAGGATGAGATTTAGTTCTTGACTTCCCAACTTCTCTAGCCCCACATTTAATTCACGGAAAATACGATCTACGACAGCATAGGACTCTGGATGGATCGGCGTGCTATCAAGCAGATCTTTCCCTTCTGAAATTCTCATAAATCCAATACATTGCTCGTACGTTTTCGCCCCTAAGCGTGGAACTTTTTGTAGTTGTTTACGAGTAAGGAACTTACCGTTCTCTTCACGATACTTCACAATATTCTTGGCAGTTGTCGCATTCACGCCTGCTACATAAGACAATAGCGATGGAGAAGCCGTATTCACATCAACTCCGACATGGTTAACTGCAGATTCAACGACGGCCTTTAGGCTCTCCTCTAAATGTTTCGGACTCACATCATGCTGATACTGACCGACACCAATGGCTTTCGGATCAATCTTAACTAACTCAGCCAACGGGTCCTGAATACGACGAGCAATGGATACAGCACTACGCTCGGCAACATCCAGCTCAGGGAATTCCGCTGCTGCTAACTTGGAAGCAGAATATACGCTTGCACCCGCTTCATTGACGATAAGATACGCAAGCTCTTTATCGTTCAGATCACTAATAATCTCAGCAACGAATTGTTCTGTCTCTCTAGATGCCGTTCCATTCCCAATGACAATCAATTGAATCTTATACTTAGCAATCAATTCTTGGAACTTCTCTGTAGCTTCCCTCTTCTTATTATGTGGAGGCGTTGGATAGGTAACAGCTACTTCAAGAAGCTTACCTGTATCATCCACTACCGCAAGCTTACAGCCTGTACGAAAGGCAGGGTCTACTCCCAGTACGCAACGACCTTTCACTGGCGGTTGTAAAAGCAAGCTACGTAAGTTGCCTGAGAAAATAGAAATCGCTTGATTCTCACCCTTCTCCGTCAATTCAGCACGAATCTCCCGCTCAATAGATGGAGCAATAAGACGTTTATAAGCATCTTCAACAACGGATTCCAGCACTTTTTTCACAATAGAATCACCCTTGATTACCTTAGTTCCCATATAGGTATGGATAGATTCAGCAGGCACTTCGAGACCTACTTTAAGTACATTCTCTCTTTCACCACGATTTATGGCTAGAATACGGTGAGGAGGCATCTTCTTAGCCAGTTCTTTGTAACTGTAGTAGTTCTCATATACCGACTCTTGTTCCTTATCCTTTGCTTCTGAATCCAGCAAACCATGGTCCATCGTATATCGGCGTACCCATGTACGTATTACAGCTTCATCCGCTATGTTCTCCGCAAGAATATCCATTGCTCCTTGGATCGCATCCTCAGATGTATCCACACCTTTGTCAGCATCCACATATGATGCTGCTTCAACGTTCAGATCCCCTTGCTTGGGCTGATCCCATATCCAATTCGCCAAAGGCTCTAATCCTTTTTCCTTCGCCATACTCGCGCGAGTCTTACGCTTTTGTCGATATGGACGATACAGATCTTCCACTTCTTGCAATTTGATAGCTTGTACAATAGATGCTTTTAATTCAACTGTGAGTTTACCTTGCTCATTTATAATACGAATGACTTCCCGCTTACGTTCTTCCAAGTTCCGCAAGTAGCCTACACGTTCTTCAATATCTCTTAGTTGATTCTCATCGAGTTCCCCCGTCATCTCTTTACGATAACGAGCAATAAATGGAATGGTATTTCCCTCATCCAATAACCCTACTGTTGTACGAACTTGCTTCAAAGAAATGTTCAATTCTTTAGCGGTCTGCTTAACAATACGTTCTTGTTGTTCCGCTTTTATCTCAACTTCATTTATCTCTACAACTGCTTCTTGTTCTGACAATGATATCCCTCTTTCCAACTTAGCTATATAACCCTATTATCACAAACTTTCGAGTATATTTCCAGCTTACCCACTTTAAACGCCTTGCTCTGAAGTAGAATTGATAACAGTTAACCACGAGTATTCCACCTTACTACTCATACCTTTGAACGGTAAGGTGTGTCTTTAGGATCCTCTTTTTCGTGTCGATTCTGATTCATGACTGACCAAAAAAAATCAGGAAAGGCGCACCCTTAGGTACGCCTTGTTTCCCGCTATAATATAACCCAAGATAATCCATCAAAAATCAATTAAACTTAAAGAGATAAGCAGAGCTTCATCTACCTTCTTCATGGTTTCCTCGTCAAGATGAGTAATCTTATCTGTTAGTCTTTGTTTGTCAATCGTCCGAACTTGTTCCAGCAAAATGACGGAATCTCGGTCGAATCCATGAGAGACTGCGTCAATCTCTACATGGGTAGGAAGCTTCGCCTTTTGAATCTGTGCGGTAATCGCCGCTACGATGACCGTAGGACTGAAACGGTTACCGATGTCATTCTGAATGATCAAAACCGGTCTTACCCCTCCCTGTTCAGAACCCACAACAGGTGAAAGGTCCGCAAAAAACACATCACCGCGTTTAACAATCAATGTTTACACCCCACTTACTGAGCGGCCTAAAGTGCTGTCCGCATCTTCCTCTGCGTGGAAAGCCTCAGACGCCATGGTTAAGTTAATCTTTGCCATTTCCATGTAACCACGTTGCATGGACTCACGGATGTATCTCTTCTTCCGTTCCGTCAAATACAGTTTCATGGCTTGCCTAATGAGTTCACTACGATTGGAATTCTCCAGCGCGACGATCCCGTCCACTTCCTGCAAAAGATGATCTGGTAAACTGATCATGATTCTCTTCGTGTTCTGCAAATTAGCCACCTTCTCTTCCACCCCCACAACACCTTATCACCTGAGCACCAGTATAGCTTAATTTAAGGAAAATTATACAAAGGAATATATATGCCGATCGTATATCATGTATGCTACATTCCATTATAAACTACAATCAGCATTTACGTAAGACTAAAGTCTCATTTCCAAATTACAACTGAGATCTTATCTTACGATCCTTATGTACCCATCAAAAAACCAATTGGTGATATATCCCTTAAACCATTAAGGGATTGACTACGTGTTGGAGAACCCCACCTTGAATGTAGTGGCGCGGTATTCTTGCGGCTAACATACAGATCACTTCGTAAGGGATGGTACCTAGCTTGGATGCCAACTCATCTGCTGTGATACAATCGCCAGACTGTTGGCCGATGAGAACAACCTCTTCACCCACTTGAATTTCTTTTGCTTCTTCAGCAAAAGTTTGCATTGATACCATACACTGGTCCATACAGATTGTTCCGACGACAGGAATGCGGCGTCCGCGTATCAGTACTTCTGCTTTACCACTTAGCATACGGGAGTATCCATCAGCATAACCGATCGGAAGTGTCGCGATAACTTCGTTATCTTCCGTCACGTATTTGCTACCGTAGCTAATTCCCGCTTGAGGAGGAAGCGTCTTAACGTATACTGTTTGCGTCTTCAGCGTCAATACCGGGGTCAATACAATCTTCTTAGTATTCACTTCATCCGACGGATAGAGACCGTACAAACTGATGCCTATACGCACCATATTATGAGATATGTGTGGCGTGTCGATTGCAGTCGCACTGTTGCCCGTATGTATAATGGGGATATGATAACCTTTCTCCCCTAGTGCGTCAGCAACACATAGAAATCGTCGGTACTGCTCCAGTGTATAGCTTTTATCTTCTTCATCTGCCTTGGCGAAATGAGTAAACAACCCTTCAACTTGAATTCCTGGGATGGAGAAAGCTCTTTCGATAAAAGATAAAGCTTCATCATCAGGGAAAAGTCCAAGCCGCCCCATTCCACTGTCGATCTTGATGTGTACTTTTAAAGGTTTAACAGTACTTTGTACAGGCAATTGGCTCATAACATCAAGTACTTCTTGAGTAAACAGAGTTACCGTAATGTCATTCTCCCAAGCCACCTGAATAGCTTCAGGAGGTGTATACCCCAGAACTAGAACTGGGAGCTCTATACCTGCTCTGCGAAGCTCTAGTGCTTCGTCCAAGAAAGCAACACTCAGATAATCAGCACCCACTTTCTCCATCTCTTGGGCTACTTTCACCGCGCCATGTCCATAAGCATTGGCCTTTACACAAGCTAATATCATCATATCTTGTGGTAGTGCCGAGCGGAAAACGTGATAATTTGCACGTAGATGGTCCAAATTAATCTCCGCTATTGTTGGTCGATAGTTTACTTGCAATTCCAGTCACCTTCTCTGAAGTTTGAACAATCATCATTAGTTGTTGTATTAAACTAATGGTAATGTTCAGGAAGGCGTCTGTCAATTGTCCTTAAGCTATCTTGGTATAGTCATTTCCCCCCAACTCCACAACATACCCGCATAAACGGCTGTGCCGTCCTTTGGCGGCATAGCGACGTTTAGCGTAAATATAAACGTTAGTATACGAGTGAAACGTATACTTTATTATATGACGTATTGTCAAACCCTGTCGCACTTGGCTTGACAATCCATCATATTTAAAAGAAAAGACGGATGTCCATTATTGTAGAGGGAGAGTTCCCCATCAACAACGGATTCCGTCTACAACCATTATTTACCCGTTTGTTCGGCTAAAGACTCTGCAACTTTCTTCATTTCAGGAACTGGAAGATTAGCACTCGTAATTCGGAATTCAATTCCATCATCCATCCATGTTAATGTCTTCTGCTCATCCCTAACAGTCAATAGTCCTACTTTAGTAAAGCCTAGATCAATAACAGAACCTGGCGCAAGCGACACTGCCCGATCCATTGGACGAGCTTCCATCACTGTATATTGATACGTACCATCGTATCGCAATACGACTGCATGATCTTTACTATTGGCTATTTTAGTCGAATCATGTAGAACAACACCCTCTGGTAAATAATCCGGCTCAATGACACCAAAGCTACCTAATTCCTTCTTAACCGGCTCAGGCTGCGTTCCACTAGACAAGTCTGTTACAATTTCATTCCCAGACTCATCCACTTCAGCAATCGTTCCGACAATCTCACCCATCGCTGTCATGTTACGTTGCATATCGAATGAATCTTTTTCGAATTTGGCATTGAAATCAAACTCATTAAATTTCACTTCAACAACAACATTTGCTTCGGAATCCGACACCTGCACTTGCTTCGGCGCATAACTATCTTTATTCAGCCAAATCTTTTGCCGAACAAGAGATTGACTATGATAATTCGCTTCAACGTCAAATACATAACTGTCTTTGTCATCTACGAATTGACGGGTGTTATCCGTGAGAATACCTTGGACAAGCGTCTGATACAAATACACCTGCCCTTGATTATCCGGCCAATCACTTTGGAACCTAAAACTTTTGTTCAGGCTTGGTGTAAGAACGAATACCCCATCATCATTACGTAAAACGATTTGCGTAATATCTTTCTGAGCATTCTTCAAGCTAATCCGGTAATACGTAGGATTCTGATACCATACCTCCACATCATACTGCTGTGGCTTCTCACCTGTGTATAACGTCATGTTACCTTTACCTTTGTAAGAACCATCCTTACTTTGTAACTTGTCGACCACGTTATTCAAGTCTTTAACTACGGAAGCGGAATCCTTCTTTCCACCGCAACCTGCCAACACGACGGTAACGCATAACAACATAGCAAGCACCCATGATATCCGGCGCATGACATCATCCCCTTTATCCACATGTATTGAATTGATTAGTACATGTTTATGAGGGACTTGGTCACATTATGCAGACTAGCATGACAAGCTTGAAAAATCATTCGTTTATACGTTACATTTACTAGTTCAATAATACGTATAGCATTTTCGCGATTTCAGCGCGAGTTACGAATATCATTCTACTGTTAATGGATAGTTAATATTGTTAAATATTATCTAAAGGTAAATTTCCTCTCTAATACGTAAATAAGGTCGTTCCGAGGATTACTCCTTAGAACAACCTTGTTAGAATATGATTATTTAAATATTTCTCTTGATAAATGTCATGATTGGTGGATTCTTTACTCTGTATGCTAACATAGCCATACCAATCAACAATGCCACTCCTGAAATAATGATGGCGCCCGTGGGGCCTATGAAAGCCATCGTCTTATACAAATAGTAAACGGATGCTTTCACTACTCTAGTTCTATCAAGGCCCTGCTGTGCCTCATAAGCAAACCAAGTCAAAAATGTACCTAATCCAATGATAATAAGAAGCGTTAATAACGGTCTGAACGCTGCCGTTAATCGGTTATACTCCTTCACTCGGAGACTGCACTCATCCTTTAGATAGTGGTATAACTCTTCTAGAAATTGCTTTTTATGCTCCTTGCTTTCTATAGCGAGGAAGTCGATTTCCTTCTTACCGTTCACTTTGGTTCTGAGCGTAATTATATGCGTTTTCTGATTAGAAGATATTCTAGCTATAGTGTTAATATCATATACCTTGTATTGATTTAAACGATCAAAACAGTCTTCATCCTCGTTCATATTCTCAATAAATTGTTCAGCTTCATCTTGGTTGATCTCGTCAATTATGTAATCAGGCGTAAGAATAATAACTTTATTTGAATCTGAATCGATAGGGAAAATTGTAGCTTTAAACTTGTGTTCTTCCATTGGTTAATCCTCCTTTTTACTTAAAAACCACTATTTACTTTATCGGCTAAATAGTTTTTTTTGAAATGAAATATGAATAAATAGAAAAATATATTTAACTGATCTTATTTAATTCTAAAAAAAGGAGCTCATTCCTGAGCTTCCTCGCTAGCTATCAAATTGCTGAGATACCAATTCCTTATACAAATCATGAGTCTCCATCAACTGCTGATGGTTACCCTGTCCCGTTACAGTGCCTTGCTCCAGAACAATCAGCTTGTTATCACCACGTATCGTGGACAAACGGTGAGCGATAACAAGCGTAGTGCGCCCTTCCATCAATACCTGTAAGGCAGCTTGCACAGACTGCTCAGAAGCGCTATCTAGATGTGCTGTTGCCTCATCTAGAAGTAATATCTCTGGGTTACGAAGAATGGCTCTTGCAATAGCTAATCGTGCCGTTGCCCTCCGGATAGTTTCACTCCTCTTTCCCCAACCTCAGTATCACACCCTTCAGGTAGTGTAGCGATGAAGGAGTCCAAGTTGGCCTGACGAAGCGCGTCATTGATTTCTACTTCGCTATAACTCTCTAGACCATAAGTCAGGTTGGCTTTAATTGTTCCTTCCATGATCGGGCTCTCCTGCGAGACATAAGCGATCCGTCGTCGCCACTCTTGTAATGGAATGGACCTGATGGGTGTAGATCCATATACTATTTCTCCATCGGTTGAATCGTAGAATCTTTCAATTAGCGAGAATACGGTTGTTTTCCCTGCACCACTTGGACCGACAAATGCCGTCATCTGACCCGCTTCGGCTGTGAAACTTACATTGTGCACAATCTCTCGATCTTCCGAATAGCTGAAACTTATAGATTCAAAGGTTAAAGATTGACCACGTGTTGGATGCTCTAATCCGTTGTTATCTGCTGCGTAAAGACTCGTAGCAAGTTCCCCCATACTCCTCACAATCTTCAAGCGGCTCTACAAGAAGTTCCTCAAGTCGTTCAGAAGCCCCTATAGCCTTCTGAAATTGGGTGAAAAATGACGCCATTTGCGTAACTGGTACGACAATTTGAAACAAATACAAGATAATCGCTACGAGTGAGCCTGCCGAGAGTGTTCCCGCAGAAACACGCACACCTCCATAACCGAACAGTAATAACAAAATGATTAACATGATCGTCATCATAAGCGGTGAGATGACGGACATAATCTTGGCTTCGCGGAGACCGTATTGAAATAGCTGTGTTATCCTAGCCTTCCCCTGCTTCTCTTCTAAGGGCTCCGCTACAGACGCCTTCACAAGCCGAATATCCGTAAGAACTCTTCCCAGATCCCCTTGAAATTTAGCCGTCTCATTCTGCATATCCCGCGACACAGCGAACATCTTCATACCAAGAGGAGTAAGAATGGCAAGTGCTATTATTCAAAATCTCAAACGCTTCAGCGAGAAAAGCCTCTTCCTCTACATTGAAAATATCCGGGAACAGAAATAGGTCTGGCGCCTTCCAATCGACAATACCGTCATCGCCTGTTACCTCCATCATCGTCTTACTCATTTCCTCAAGTGAGTTAGAGCCAATGATATCCAGAATAATATGCACCACTTTTTCCGCCGCTTCTTGTACAGCATCACCATTAGGAGCATGGCCCTCTTTACAATATTTCTTCAATAACAATATTAAACTGGTGATCTGCTGCTCCTTTTCAGAACGTTCTTCCGCTGATCTCCCCTTCATAAACACCATGTCGCTGAAGGACTCTGAGATGTGGTTCGTCAACCATTGCTGTTGCTCTTCTTCATGCTGAACCATATGAATTAGCGCGAGTAGCATACCGCTATCAATTTCTTCTTCCTTTTCCACCATCAGCTTCACACGATGTATTGAGGCAGTTACACGCTCAAGATGTTCCTTCTTCTTCTGAAGCATAGCTTCTTGCGTTACCAATGTCTGAAGCAGACTCTGTTCCGGATTATGAATAACCTTCGCTATTTCTTCTAGTGAGAAATCCATAAACTTCATGGTTATTATTTTTTGCAGTGTGAAAAGATCCTTATCTGTGTAAAGTCTATGCCCCTGTTGTGTATACTGACTTGGTTTCAGTAATTTCACACGGTCATAATAACGTAGCGTACGCTCTGTTACACCTGTTAACTTGGCAAATGCGCCAATGAGATAGCTTTGATCTTGATTCATCGTCTCACACCTCCCTTGATTCAGAGTATATCCCTTGACGTAACGTCAGGAGCAAGCATTATATTCGAGAAAAAAATCTGCCGACGAATGACATTAATATCCATTATAAACCTAAGTTTGAAATCTTGTTTTCGATTTTGAGTTATACACGGTGAGATCGTGAAACTCCTTAGTATACCACTGAATACAAATAACCCTCTAGGCTAGGCCAGAGGGGTAATACTCATTTCATATTATGATATTTATTCGTAATTCTTCACCATTTCAACGATCAGATGACCATTATTATTCTCTGACTATTTAATAGTGAAACCATTCCTCTACTTTATCTAAAATCAGGCGGAATACGCCTTGCCACACCCGTCAAAATCGCTGCTTCAACAATGGCCTTTCGTACCGCCGGAACGACCTTGTCATTGAATATGCTTGGGATGATGTATTGCTCGTTCAGTTCAGTATCTGTTACAACAGCGGCGATGGCACGCGCAGCAGCTAATTTCATGGGCTCATTAATTCGTTTCGCTCGGCAATCGAGGGCTCCTCGAAATAATCCAGGAAATACAAGAACATTATTAATTTGATTCGGATAATCGCTTCGTCCAGTTGCTAATACAGCTACATGCTTAAGAGCTTCTTCAGGATTCACTTCAGGTTCTGGGTTAGCTAAGGCAAATACAATGGATTGCTCATTCATTGACTGAACGTCATCTCCGTTTAACAAGCCTCCACGTGAGACACCGATAAATACATCTGCTCCGCGTATGACTTCTTTCAATGACCCTGATTCTCTCTCCACTTGCGGCTGTTCGCTTAGCCACTGCCACATCGGCTGTTCATACTCCCCTCCGTAAACGATAGCACCTTCCTTGTCTACCGGAACAAGGCGTGTAACACCTGCATCTAGTAAAATTTTACATATGGATACACCTGCCGCTCCGATGCCATTTACGACGATACGAACGTGATTAATCCGTTTATTTACAATCTTCAGCGCATTTAAGAGTCCAGCGATCACAACTACTGCGGTCCCATGTTGATCATCGTGAAAGATCGGAATATCCAACTCCTCGGTCAACCTTTGCTCAATTTCAAAACAACGGGGGGAACTAATATCTTCAAGGTTAATGCCACCAAATATAGGACTCACTGCTTTAATGGTACGAATAATTTCTTCTGTATCACTCGTATCTAAGCATAGTGGAAATGCATCAACACCGGCTAACTGTTTGAATAACATGGCTTTTCCTTCCATCACAGGTGCTGCAGCATAAGGGCCAATATCGCCAAGTCCAAGTACTGCTGTTCCATCCGTAATTACAGCAACGGTATTACGTTTAATAGTTAACGAATACGCTTTTCTCGGGTCCTCATGAATAGCTTTACACACTTTAGCTACACCTGGGGTGTATACCTGCGACAGATCCTCACGATTCCTAATTGGAAGCGTTGGTTGAATAACGATTTTTCCACCAAGGTGAACTAGAAAGGTACGGTCAGATACGTTAATCAACTTAATACCATTTAAATTTTTTAACGACTCGACAATTAAAGCTTCACTATGATCTCCTGCATCTACCGTTATATCTCGTATCGATGATTCCTTACCCGGACGGATAACGTCAATCGACGTAATATCCCCACCTGCTTTACTCACTACGGCGGCTACATCTCCGAAGCTAACTTTGTCATGATCCAATTCCAACCTTACAATAATACTCGTTTGTGCCATCGGTAAATTCACTCCCACCTTTTTTGTAAGCGCATTCATAAAATTTGGTATTTTATTTATTTGTACACACAATATACAATATTTTAATACAATGAACAATATAAACGACACAATGATACATATATTAAAAATTATCCTACCTCTCGGATCACCTCAATAAACTAAAAACGCCTCCAATGCAAATTTTATTTTTTGCAGGAAGAATTTTCAAGAATCGAATCAAGTAATGAATACTCACATCGTACGACCTTGCTTGGAATTCCCTCAAACATCAATGGTTCTTCCCGAAGTTGTTGTATGCCGAGCTCACATTCCATTTCCATCATGTCAACCTCTTCAGAAATGCGAACCAAACCCTCTACTAATTCCTCATCTATATCGACAATCAATCCTCCCTCGCTCAAAAATGTTTGCCAACGATCACTTGAGGTTACCAATTGTTTCATAATACGGTGAACGTCGATTGTTATCAATTTAAAACACTTCCTCTTCAAAATACTTACAAGTACTAGACTTATAGACTCTATATAAAAAAGTTTCTCTCAAACTAAGCTTTTATTTTCCCTGCACCAATTCCTACTCTTTGTTATTTCTCCATACTTGATTTTGAAAATTCATCAAATTGTCAATTCCAAGTGTCCAATAGATGACAAGTGACACAGCTATTGTCTAACCACCTGTAAAACTATACCATGGTAATATAAGGGATTCGTCTCATTTTTATCTCAAATTGCAAGCTTTGAATGGAGGTCTTGGTCAACATGATGAAATCGTATAGAACTGCAACAACTCGATTTATTGGACGAGTACCTGAGCGTTCTCTATTTAAAACATGGTTGGATATTCCCGAAGCGCCTCTAACGATCGTTACAGTAACCGGAATTAGTGGTGTAGGTAAATCCACCTTATTGTCCGAATTTATGAGAATGGCTTCAGAGAAGTCTATGATGACCTTATGGCTTGATGGAAGGACCTGCGCTCCAACACCAGTGGCCTTTATAGATTATATCAGTGCGGTTATAAGTCTGGAGAATATGAGAGATCAGCCACCTTATCCTTTACAACCTTTAATGGAAGCCTCTTCTACTAGTAGGGTCCTGCTTTGTATTGACAACTATGAGGACCTTCGACTACTGGAAAGATGGTTCACCGAAGCTTTTATACCAAAGTTCTCCCAGCACGGCATTATTATCATGCTAGCTTCCCGCCCGAAATTCACAGTAAATTGGCATGCCAACCCCTTATTAAAAGCTCAAGTTCATAACATTAAGCTCGATAATTTCACAATGAAAGAAACCATTTCATATATAAATTCAACAGAACATTCTTTAAATGATAAATTAGGAAGCGTCTTTCGAATGACTGAAGGTCACCCACTAGCCCTTGCTCTTACCTTAGAAGCTGCAGAGAACCAAGACTTACAATTAGACGAGAAAAACCCTGTCGTATCTCAACATATTAGTGCGCATTTACTACGTGAGTTGACTCAGCCGAGACTGCAACCGCTTATCGATGTATTGACGGTACTTCAGACCGCAAATCAAGAACTATTATCCCTTGCTATTGGATTCCCCATCACAATTCATGAGTACCAGGCGTTACAAGAACTGTCTTTCATCAGGATTACACCACATGGCATTTCTCTACACGATGTTGCTCGTCTTCATTTACTTCGAGATTTCAAACTACGTGAACCTAACCGTCTACAACAACTTCGTCAGCATATTCTTCAAATCATGTACGCGATGCATCAAGCTTCTGATAAACCATCTGGTCGTAATCTTGCCGCACAAATGCTGTTATTGTGTAAGGATGCACTCCCACTTTTGAACCGTCTATATGTAGACATATCGGTAGAACCCACTTCATTCGATCTGGAATCTTTTCGCACTGAGGACCTCCCTGTTCTACATAACATATTGAGCGAATGGTGCGAATATAGTGTTGATCCTTGGCAAAGTGATGATCAATATCATCAATTACTAGACGAACTCTCGGTCCATTTCCCAGAAAGTCTTTCCGTGCTGCGTGACGAGATCGGACAACCCATTGGTCTATCCATTACAGTCCTCCTTCACCGGGAAACCTCCTTACTCCTTGAACGATTTTTCCCATACGAAATATCTGAATGCTGTAGTCGAAATGAATTAGACATCGATCCCGACGAGGCTGATACATACTATGCTGTCTTAATTGCTGCGACAAATGGAAGACCTGGATACACGAAAGAAGAGCTCGTTGGTCATTTATCATTGGATCGTCTTTCGTACCTGGCAGAGGGAACTCGGGCAATACTTGTAGCTACAAACAAGAATTTGAAACAGTTTTTGATGCAGTTAGGATTTCAGGCACAACCAACTATAAGTCGGAATTGTGATACGACATATGCGCAAGCAGAAGTTCTTACACTGGACCTTCGTCTCGGAAACTTCGGAGACTGGATCATGTCTTTTTGGGCAAACACAACAAATTCGACTCAATCTCCCGTCATTCAGACTTCCTCTGTTTCGAATGAAGTAATCACCGACTATCAAATCCGAAAAATGTTGTCTTTCCTTCGATCCCCTTCGAAGTTAGATTCCTATACCCAATTTGTGCCTGATACGAACAGCGGGGTAGAACTGCAAGCGTTACTTCTGTCTTATTTGGAGAACGAAGATTCAGGATTATCGATAGAGGATCGCAACCTGCTTCGCACTTCTTACATTACTTACCGCGGCAACCCGAACGCAGCAGCACGTCTGTGTAACATGAGTAGAGCTACTTACTATCGATATTTACGAGAGTCGGTAACCAATTTTAGATATATTCTATCTAAATCCAAGCGACTCGATTGAGAAACTCCATTCAATCCTATGCTAAGACATATGCCCCAATAAATAACAACCCAACTAGAGCATGAGCGTGCTACAATGGTTGTATATACCTTCTATTTAAAATGACTAGGGAGACCTCATGGAACTCGAAACTACGATATACACACCGTTAAGACTTTCATTTCGCTCACGAATGAAATTTCGGATCAAGGCGACATTCGCCTTAGATACACGTTTTTGGAGGATCGCTCAAAGTGGTGTTTGGGCTTCATTCTGTTTTATATTTGCATTAACATCGCTCAGCTTGCCAACTGGATTAGGTACTACCCTTGATATATTCTTATTTATCACAGTTGGCACTATCGGACTCGCAATTTCAGCGATCCTACTTGCATTACTACTCTCCTTGATTGGACTTCCTCTTCCACGTCTATTTACTGGTGGGGTTTTATTTGATTTGATCGCTATTTATTTGTTATTTTGGATTCCAGGAAGCGGCATAGCCGTATCCATCGCTTCATCCGTGATAGTCACCTTGCTAGGTGTGCTCCTAGGTTGTTGGATGGCGCTTATTGCTAGCCAACATATCAAGATACGGACCAAATGGGTATGCTCTATTACACTTTGTATCTTGACATGTATCATCACAATTTTCCTCAATAGTGAAAAGTCAGATGTAAATCGGGAGTACAGCATCTCCAATAATGAAGTTTCAACTATTCCACTTCCAAGTCCAGCGGACCCAGGAATATTCGACACAACGTATTTCACTTACGGGAGCGGTTATGATTTGCACCGACAGGAATACGGCCCTAAAGTTGAACTCAAATCATCGACCGTTGATGCCTCTTCTTATATTGATAAATGGCCGTGGCTCCGTTCCCAATTTTGGGGATTTGACCAAAAGTCACTTCCTTTAAACGGTAGGGTCTGGATGCCTGCGGGTGAGGGGCCGTTTCCTCTTGTGATGATGGTTCATGGCAATCATTTAATGGAGGATTATTCAGATGATGGATATGGATATCTCGGTGAGTTACTTGCTAGTAGAGGGTTTATTGCTATTTCGGTAGATGAGAACTTCCTGAACTATTCCGTGTGGTCCAATATACCAGAGAACGACATAAAGACACGTACTTGGCTTCTTCTCAAGCATTTACAACAAATCGAAACATTCTCGGACCAGTCTGAGTCTCCCTTCTATAATAACGTCAACTTCGAGCAAATTGCTCTGATTGGCCATTCTCGAGGTGGGCAAGCGGTTGCTATGGCTGCAGACGCAGAACGTTGGTTTCGATCGGACCCAGATTTAAAAAAGGATCTAAATCACTTTTCTATTAAAGCCGTGGTCGCTCTTGCACCAACGGATACAAAAGTCGATGGGATACAAGCGAAACTCCGTAATATCAGTTACATGGTACTTCAAGGTTCACGAGATGGGGATTTGAATGAGTATTTCGGTGAACGTCAATATGATCGTGCTAGCTTCACCCCTGATGATGAAGGATTTAAAACCTATCTCCATATTCCTAATGCGAACCACTCACAGTTCAATACCTCGTGGGGAGGGCTGGATATAAGCTTGCCGAAGGGGCTGTTGCTCAATCAAAGCGAAATGATGCTGGCATCTGAACAAAGACAAATCGCTAAGGTGTATATTTCTGCCTTTCTAGAAACCACTCTACTCGAGTCTCAAGACTATGATCCATTGTTTCGTGATTACCGAACAGGACTTGATTGGCTACCAGATTCCATCTATTACAACAGATTTGAGGATGGTAATTTCATGGCACTTGCAAGATACGATGAAGACGAGGACAGAACAACCCTCTTAAATAAAGGTACAGCCGAGGCAAGTAATGGACTACGCTGGACCGAAGAGTCTAGCACCCCACAAAATAAGAGTGTTCTTTTGGAAAAAGGAGAAAATAATAAGCAACCATCGTCCTACTCACTAAGTTGGGATGATAATAAAGTAATAAATCAGTTCACAGATGCCAATGGGTTGTCCTTATCGATCGCAGACCAACGTACGGAAGAAGTACTTGAACAGGAAAACAGTCTACCCATTTCCGAAATGGCTATCGCATTAGAAACGAGTGATGGTGTAACTGTTTCCCTTCCACTGTCTCAATTCATGACCCTACAACCGATGATTATCCCTCAATTCACGAAGAGCAAATGGCTTGAGAAGCATTTCGATGATGGGAACTATAATCTTCCAGAGAAAGCGATACTACAAACGATTGAATTACCTTTTGAAGTGTTTCAACGGGCCAATTCTAACTTCAAACCAGCTCATATCCATAGAATCACACTGAATTTCAGTCATGGGCCTATCAAAGTCGTATTAGATGATCTGGGACTGTATCGTAATTGAAGAAAAGTGTACAATAGTTGAGGAGGTGAATGACGTGGACAACGAAATACTTCGTTATACATTTGCATATAAGGTCATATCTACAGGTAATGAAGAACAAATTAGCGTATTTGCAGATAGCAAAGAGAAAGCTTCCGAGCTTGCTTTAGAAACGGCTTACGATTATGAGTTTACTTCTAAGGAAGACATTGAAATGGGGCAACTCTTGAGCATTTCTAAAGCTGTTGGTGATAATTACGTTGAATGTGCAGGCTGCGCATCATAAACAAATAGAAGAGGCATCCCAAAGTCATAGAAATGGCTGGGATGCCCTTTTTACTTGTTCAACCCCGTCGACTCTCCATCCATTCGCATATCATTCTAATCTCTGTGTTGTCACACTCAGCTCGGATGGAACCCCTCATTTTCTCCATCAAGCTCTTTGTAATTGAGAGTCCAAGTCCCTTGCCACGACCTGCCCTGATCTGATCTGCCGTATAGAATCGATCGAAAATCATACGCGTATCAACTGCCATTTGTACCTCGTTAGAAACAACAAGGCGAACATGTCGTCCATGTTGCTCAAGAGCAATAGAAACATTCCCTTCACCATGAGAAATAGCGTTATTTAAAAGGTTTTCTATCACACGTTTGATAGCTGATTCATCAGCCATAACATAGAGAGAGTGATCTGGTAAAGTGACCGAAGGTACCAAGTCCTTTTCAGTAAAGGAATCATAATATCCCAATAGGGTATCCGTCAGCAGATCGTTCATATTCACACGTTGGATCGATAGTTCATAATCAACAGACTCTATGATAGATAGCTCAAAGAAATCGTTCAGTAAGCTCTTCAGCCTGTTCCCACGACTGATCGCAACTCCTTGATAGTCCATTCTCTCTTCTATGGTCAAATCTTTCCCATTCAATAGCTGTAAGTAGCCAAGAATAGATGTTAAAGGTGTCCGTAAATCATGTGATATATTCGCTACAGCTTGTTTCAGTTCATGTTCAGTTCGTCTTTTCTCCGCCTTTTCTTGGCTGATCTTATCCATCAATAGATTAATTTCCACACCAAGTCGTTCCATATCTTTATCTACAAGCGCTACATCGATTTTTTTTAAAGAGTCAGAATTACGATAATGTGTAAGCTGTGTGGTTACCTTTCTAATTTCCCTTTTCAGAAAAAACCAGCGAGCGAACATCCACCCGAGTACTAGTAAAGTAACCACGTTAAAGATTAGCACGAATGTCCACCCGCCTGTTCTACTGTGTTATTTCACTTCTTTTCGTCCAAATGCCCATATACCGCTGAAGAGAAGTATAAGCATCGTAATCAATCCAATACATACACTCTGGACAATTTCTATTGTTGTTAGAATAGGGTTAAACGCCGCACCAATCTGATGTAGTATCGTATATTCGTAGACAGTAAGAATCACTGGGAAGGAACTTCCCAATATCATGAAGAGCAAAGATAGACCTACAATGATTGTAATCGAGAGGATGATAGCCTTGCCACTCTCTTCCACCATAACGCCAATAAACACGAGCAGGGCAGAGAATGCTGCAAGTTGGATTAAGGCTAAGCCGAGGATTCTAACGATAAGCACCAACGATATCCCATCACTTGTTGTAATAAATCCATTAGCTACAATAGCACCGCAAGCTGCAATCAACGGGAAGATGAGCCAGATCACAATAACACCTATAAAATATGCTATCCATTTTGAAATGAAAATTTCACTGCGACCTCTTCCACAACCAATCACATTCTTTACGACACCTGTCTTATATTCATTTGAAATAAAGAACCCGGAAAACATACCCAGTAACAGAGATAGAAATATAGGATTACTTGCTGCTCGTAGCGTAATCAGAAAGGTTGTCATGCCTGTGGCACTATACTTCGGCCCTTCTTCAGGTCCTGCCACCATGAATCCACCCGTAATATCAAGAAAGAGCAAACCCTTGGAAGATAAGGTAATAAACACCGCATGCTGAATTCCCCACAATGCCATGATCAAAAAAAGTACCCAGAACATTTTGTCTTGTCTCAACTTGTAAAACTCAGCTCTCACCAGATTAAACATCGTGACCACCTCCGACCAATCTTGTGAAATAACTCTCCAAGTCATCACTTATCGGCGTAAGTTGCTCGAGGATAATTCCATGATCGGTTAATAGCTTGGAAATCTTCCCGTTTTCATTGAGAAAGCCGAACAGTTTGATCGTACCGTCTTGCATGACCTCAAAGTTCGTGGTCCCAAGTTCCCTTTCCATCACAGCAACTGCTTTTTCAACTTCATTCACCTTAATAAGTAAGAATTTCCGCAAATGATTGTTTAGTTCTGTCGCTGATAGTTGCTCAAGGAGTTGTCCGTTGTGAATGATGCCATAGGTCGTTGCCAATTGATGAAGCTCCGCTAAAATATGGCTTGATATAAAAACGGTCATTCCCTTTTCACGATTAAGCTTCTTAAGGAGGTCTCGTAATTCAACAATCCCCATAGGGTCAAGTCCGTTCGTCGGTTCATCGAGAATAAGAAACTCCGGATCACCTAGAAGAGCAATTCCCAATCCGAGTCTTTGTTTCATCCCTAACGAGAAGTTCTTCACTTTTTTACGCCCTGTATTCTCAAGTCCAACTAGGGTTAACGTACGTTGAATACATTCTTTACCTGGAATTCCCCTCTGTAGTCGACAAACTTCTAGATTCTGTTCAGCCGTCATGTGTAAGAACAATGCTGGAGTCTCCACAATCGCTCCCATGCGTTTCCTTGCTTCGCCTAATCCCTTATCATCACTTTTGCCGAACAATTCCACTTCTCCATCACTTGGCTTAGCTAGTCCCATGACGATCCGAAGTAACGTGGACTTCCCTGCGCCATTTTGACCAATAAATCCATAAATATCACCTTTTTTAATCGTCAAATCTACCTGGGTAAGCGCAAAGTCTGACTTATATCTTTTGCTGAGTTTCTTGGTTCTTAGTACATATTCACTCATGGTTACAACACCCTTCTCATGTGATAGCCTTATTCTACGAACTAAAACATAAGAAACGTTTAAGAAATGTATTAAGAATTCCTTAATTCGAATTTCTAATACAGTCGATAACCCATACCCCAGATTGTCTCAATATAGTCCCGTTCCGAATCTAACTTAGCAAGTTTGCTACGTAAATGACTTACATGTACATTAACCGTGTTCGTATCCTCATGCATATATTCTTCTCCCCAGATACTTTCGAACAAATTCACCTTTGAGAACACCTTACGAGGATTCATCATAAGAAGCTCAAGAATGGCGAATTCTCTAGCCGTCAGTATCAACTCACACGCCAGAACGAATACACGTTTTGACTCTCTGTCTAATGAAACAGACTGGTACGTGAGGATATGACTCTCCGAGGGTTCCACTAATCGTTGATATCTTCTAAGAAGAGAATCCACTCTAGCCGCTACTTCTTCAACATCGAATGGTTTAGTAATATAATCATCTGCTCCCGCACGAAGAGCGGCGACTTTCGTGGACTGTTCACCTTTTGCTGAGATCACGATGATAGGAACAGCAAACTTTAACTCACTAATTTGTTCTATTACCTGTTCTCCACTTAATCCAGGAAGCATTAGATCAAGTAGAATTAATTGCCACTTCTGAGCTCCAAGATATAATAAGGCTTCCGTTCCTGAGAAGACAGGCTGTACGTGATATCCACTTTTTCTCATCATTCTACACAACAACTGATTAATATCGTTATCGTCTTCTGCTACTAAAATATGTATAGGCTTCTGCATCGCTTCATCTCCTTCTGCTATTCTACTATATACTTGAATACTAATACTCCCAAAAAAGATACTTACTTCCTACATATATAATAAAAATCAACAAACCACGCTCTACCCAAAGGAAGTCACACTAAATAGACGCGGATGCAACGACCCGCGCCAGTAAATAAGCTAATTTTATGTGATAGGTCCTGCCTATTTCATCCAAATACTGAAGCTAAACACATAATTCTAAGAACGTTTATGAACACTATCAAAGAAGATAGAGGTTCCCCGTACATTCTTCTTGGGATTGTTTATTTACCTTTTAAATAACCATTAATCTCCTCTGCAGCTTCTAATCCATCTGCAGGTGAACTAATAATTAGTTTGCTATCTTCGTATTGAATTGATGCTATCCTTTTCAATTAAACCTCCATTAGTTATTAATTATGGACATTCAGGCATCTTCCGCACAAATAGATTGTGTAAAAGATGCCTCTAAACCAAATTCAGTTCTTACAGAAAACCTTTTACATTTAAACTACATTAATTGATTACACAATATCCACTCTGTCAATATTTCTAAAAGTGAAATAGGCTACGCATACCCCTATCACAGCTAGTGTAAGAGGAATCGCGATAATAGAACTAAGTGAGAAATCACCATTGTTAGAGTTAACTAAACTAATAATCAAAAGGGATGACACAATCGTTGTAGGGACTGATTTCTTCCGCATTCCAAAATATATACAGATGAGACTCATCCCCGTTGCTGCTATAGACTGAACGACAATATTGACTAAACCTGTTGATAACCAATTGTTAGATAGATCATTCGGAAAAAGGTTAATATAATGATTGAACATGATAAAAGCCCCTGATACAAACACATTTGAACCCACGATTACGATGAATGTCACTCCAGTGATCAGCAGGATCTTAGCAAGGATGATTTTTTTGCGTTGGATGGGATAGGTAAACAAAACCGAAATGGTATTACTCTTATATTCATCAATGATTAATTTGGCATAGAGTACAGATGCGAAAATAACAAACGTCACTCGAACGAAAGTTCCCACCACCGATAGTGCTTCGGTTACGCCTGAAAATATTGGACCTTCCTCTATACTCTCTACATAAGGTATAAAGCACATGAATAGAAGTATACAGAGATTAGCTATTGCAATCCCTTTGAAGTACCATCCCATTTTATTCTTTTTCATCTCAAGCTTCATCAAGTTAAGCATAATTCTCAACCTCCTCAATTTGCGTTAAGAAGTATTCCTCTAACGACGCTGTTTTTTTATTGATCGATTCGATTGCAACGTCATTCATGATCAACATTTTGGAAATGTCTGATTGAGCTATGCTAGTCTCGTAAATACGAATAACTGAGTTATCCATGACCTTGAAGTTTTTGATATGAAGCTTATTCTCTAGAATCAAGGTAGCCTTCTTATAATCAGGCGTCTTGAGCTCCACATAGTCTGTATTCTGCCCTCTCATTGCATCCATCGGAATCTCTTGGATCAACCTTCCACTCTTAATGATCCCGATTGTATCTGCTATCAGTTCAACTTCTCCCAATAAGTGACTTGAGATTAACAATGTCATCCCATACTCTTTACTCAACATACTGAATACATTTCTCATATCTTTCATACCAACAGGATCTAGCCCATTGATAGGTTCATCTAGAATTAATAGCTCCGGCTTCGTGATGATGGATCTAGCAATACCAAGCCGCTGTTTCATACCCAGAGAGAAATCTCGGATCGCTTTATGATCCACATTTGTTAAATGTACTAATTCCAACGCTTCTTTAATGGCCTTCTTATTATAAAACCCCATATATCCACAGTGTAATTCTAGATTCTCAAGTGCTGTCAATTTGTCATAAAAGACAGGATTCTCAATAATGCTACCTATCCGTTTCAGGTACTCGATAGAAGATTGCGTTAGTGGCTCTCCGAAAATTTCAATGTCACCACTGGTCGGCTTGACCAGATTCAGTAACATCTTCATCACGGTCGTCTTCCCTGCTCCATTGGGACCTAGGAAGCCGTAGATCTGCCCTTGATTGACCCTCATACTCACATCCGTTACGACATCTTTGCCCTGAAATGATTTGGTTAAATGGTTCGTGCTCAGGATAATACTCATTGTTATTGGCTCCTTCAAATGTTCTTATCTATAGATTAGAGCATAACCTTTTCTTTTTTATTTCTTAATTCTTACAAAAACCTTACGAATACACATCACACTAATATGTAGCCCGTCGAAGCTGTACAGTAAAGGTCGTCTTTTTAAAAGGTATACTCCGAAGAGAGATTTCCCCTCCTAATTGTTCAACTAATCTTTTTGTTATGGTGAGACCTAGTCCGCTTCCCTGAAATGATTTATTCCTTGAGTCTTCGAGCGTGTACATTCTTTCAAACACAAGATCATGGTGTTGCTCGCTAATACCCTTCCCTTGATCCCACACATCAATATATACATAGGATTCATCATTTCTTAACGTAATACCAATGACTTTACCATCTGTCCCGTATCGAATCGCATTATCCATGAGGTTATTCAATATTCGCTCTAGAGCCTCAACATTCGCGTAAGCATATATCGGAGTTTCTGGTATTTGAATCGTAGGCTGAAGTTGATGACTTTGAATCACATCATAGAACGAAAGAATACTATCCTTGCACACACCATTCATATTCACACGTGTTATAACAAAATCCTGATCATCTGACTCTAACTTAGCCAAATCAAAAAAAGTATGGATCATCTTTACGATTTCTAGCGCCTTTTGATGAAGCATTATTAATAATCGTTCTTGTTCTTCTTTATCTAAGTTCGGTTGATGAAGAATCATTTCAATTGTTCCTAGAACGACGGTTAATGGCGTCTTTAGATCGTGAGACATATTAGCAAGCATTCGTCTCATAACCATTTCTGTTCGTGTAAAATGTGCTGTTAACTCTTGGTTAGCGTCTAACAACAGATTCATCGCCGTCAATAAGGATTGGAGACTTACGTCATCTGTTACTCTCAAGAGCTTCTCTGAAGACTTATTCTCAACAATAGACATCAGTTTGTTGTAACAGTATTTCAAATCCTCAGTTCTTCTCTTCGTAGCTATGTATTGTAGCATAATGATGATACTTAATATTAGAATGATACTAACAAATAGGATTTCCATACTAGAACTCTCCTAGTCTATAACCAATTCCCCACAGGGTCTTAATATACTTAGGCTCCGAAGGGGTATCTTCAATCTTCTCTCTTAATCTTCTCATATGCACATTAATGATATTCTCATCTCCGAAATAGGGTTCCTCCCACACCGATTGATAGATATGTTCTTTAGTGAATACCTTTTTAGGATTCGTCATTAATAACTTCAGAATTTGTAATTCCTTAGAAGTTAATTTTAGTTCTTGTCCATTCTTGCTAACCGTTAGATTGTCCAGATCCATCGCAATCTCATGAATCGCGACGATGTTCGTTCTAGCAATACCAGACACATTCATGTGATAATTTGCTCTCCGTAGAGCCGCTTTCACTCTAGCAGAAAGTTCTATCATAGAGAATGGCTTAGGAATGTAATCATCTGCTCCAAAACCAAGTCCTAATGCTTTGTCCACTTCACCGTCTTTCGCAGATACGATCAGAATCGGAATCAGACTCTTATCTCTAATAATTCTTAAGAAATCCATCCCACTTAACTTTGGAAGCATCAAATCTAGAAGAATCAAATCAAATGCACCTTCGGTAAACTTACGTAATGCCTCTTCCCCATCCTTCGCATGGACAACGGAGAACCCTTCTTTTTCTAAGTAATTCACTACCATCTCACCGATGGAAGGTTCGTCTTCTACGAGTAATATTGTTCCTGACACTTTATCGCCCCCTGCTACCTATCACGCATTATATCTATGATTGTATCTTACTTCCAGCACATTATCATCCAAAATAAATGGAAACAATAAGGCAGTATAATCCATTATTTCTCCCAATGATTGGATATATCTCATTGACCGGTATACTAATAGTATATATAATTCATATATACTTAATATTGCAGTCATGGAGGTGTTTTAGTCGATGAAACAAAACACTACGATCCGATCAGAAATAGAAGAATACATAAGACAATCAGGAATAGACCTACCATCATTCTCCAAATCAATCGGCATGAACCACCCGATGTTAAGTGCTATGTTAAATAGTAATCCCCTAACTATGTCCATAAGACAACTAGATCTTATTACAGCTGGTATGGGACTCTCAGAAGGGCACTTTTTTGAATTATATATAGATGAGTGCTTCGGAAACACAGCTCTGAACTGGGATCTACTACGCCCCTTTCTAATTCGATGTGCAGAACTAAAGCGTCTTGAATGTATTCGAAAAGTCATACCTGGTCTAGTTGTAGATTCAAATCAGACAACCGAAATATTTGATACAGCCGAATTCCTATTAGAACAAGACTGGCAGAAAGCTGCTGCAATCATGTACGAGAGTGTTATAGAGACTGAGGAGTTAAGTCATTCTGAACGCTTAGCGATCAGTTATTATAGACTCTTTCAGATCTATGAAAAAGATGGACATAAGAGTTTTATGATTGCTATGCAATTCATTCCGTATCGGCATCGATTGCCAAATTCATACGCTCTTGATGGGCTATTATTGTTGATTCAACTGTTTGCAGTTAAACAAAAATGGGATGAAGTCGAGAATTATTCTAATGAGCTAACTCAATTGGCTGAAAAAGTCTACCAAAATCAACTTTGGAAAGATGATGAATTCAATCCTACTCGTCCTTTAGTATATTACTATGGACAAGGTTATTTGTTTAAAGCGGGTTCCTACGAGCATCGGGGGATGTTCTCAGAATCAAAGAAATGGATCGATAAATATGCCGATCTGAGCTGGTTCCAAGGGCTAGATGAGACAGGAATCATGGAAGTAGAAAGATTGAAATTATTCGCTAGAGCTAATTTATTGTCTATCGAAATTAAAGATGGAGATCTATCAAGCATAGCAGAGTACTTAAGTTTCCTTGAAGAATATCCTAGCGAAATTTTAGAGGGTTTAATAACTTTAGTAGAATCTGCAAATAAGGACAACTCTTTAGTTGACGAGTATCTTGCTTTATTTTCTGATAAGATCGAGAAATATAAAAATATCAGTATAGATATATGGAGTAACGATTATGTTGAAGACATTCACTATAAGGATCCTTTCAACACTTCTCGTTACCACATCTTTTTTCTTAAATATGCTGTGTACTGTTTCAGAAAAAGCCTTCATAGAGAAGGTCTAGAGAATGTTTTACATGGCTTTAGATTTTCATTCATTATAAATAACAAAAATGGTATGGTAAACAGCATGTCGTTATTTGAAATGCATCGTCCACATGCAACCGATGAACAACAATCTGTTTATACTGAAATATGTAAGGAGGTGTGGGAAAATGAAAAAAATCTGCATCCGTATGACAACGCAATTTATGCTAATTAGTATTATCGGAACTCCAGTAATAGCTGCATTCTTCAGCCATGGAATGGGTAACTAAACAAAACAAGAGCTGTCTACAGAAGTCTTTAAAGACTTCTGTAGACAGCTCTCTTTCTTTCATCGAATAAACTACTTATTCACCCGAATCTACTTTCTTTGAACCTTTCGCTCCATCCCCATCCGCTGTTATCACAGTTATAGGCGACCATTCAGCAATCACAGTCTGTCCATGGACAGACACACTTCCTTCAGGCGATAAATCCTTCTCTGTCATCATGCCTAGCGCAATCGTGAATTGATTGAACTTGATTGGAATGTTCTTTTCCCGTCTGACCTCAACGCCATTCAAATAAAAGACCGCTTCATCCTTGCCACGGTTATACGTAATTTTATAGGTGTTAAACTCTCTTGCTTTGAAGTTCGTATCTTCTTTAAATATGCAGAAAAAGCGTGTCTTATCCGATGATGGCACTACAACTCCAGGAAAAGGAAGAATGCCAAACACACTAGCATACTTATCATTTCCAGCAAAGAAATCAAGCGCTGCACCCGTTGTGAAGTCGAGTAAATTCAAGGATACATATCCATCATACAGGTCATTAGGAGCTGTATTCTGTGTACGAGCACGGATATCAAGTTCGAAGCTTATTTCTCCCGCTTCAGGTACAACGACAGGCTCAACGGAGTAATACATATGTTTTGCATTGTCTAGAATTTGAATGTGATCATTCTGTCGACTTAATGTAGCACGAGCATACAGAATCCCATTACGCACGATTACAACCGTATCCGGTTCGCGATACTCCCAAAATGATCCGTCTGGAAGTGGGAATCCACCCATCTTCCATACTTGTCCTTCATCTAAAATTGTATGAAAATCACCAATCACACGTGTATGTTCCATCTACAATCCCTCATCTCTTCTAATATGATTGTTTCTATTATCGTTAAATTAACCCTTGAATAATCATGATTACGATAAGGAGAAGCCCGAATCTAAACGTTGCCTTTACGGAACCCCCCATTAGTGGTAAATAAGCTCTTGAAGAGTTCTGATCCTTCAATTTACCATAAACTCGGTACAACGGAATGAGTACTAACCATGCAATCAACGCATAATACGGTAGCGATCCCACGAGTACAGCTACTAAAAGGGATATAACCGCAAGCATAAGTAACACCTTCGAGAATCGAAGCGCTTTTGCTTCACCCCATACAACAATCAAGGTTTTCTTACCCGCTTGAAGATCTAGCTTCCAATGTAAGAAATGATGATTAAACAGAATAAGAGTCGTAAGTAGTCCAATTGGTAAAGATAAAACAAACGCACGGACATCCATATGAGATGTCTGAACATAATAAGCGCCCATTACAGGTAATACACCAAAGGAAAGCAAAATAGCAATTTCACTGAAACCTTTTCCTCGATAACCTAGTCTCAACGGAGGCGCAACATAGAAATAAGCGATCATCCCTCCAAGAAGGCCAAGAGCAAATGCCCACCAACCACTAAAGATACTTAGAATAACACCAGATAGAATAGCTATTCCAAATAAAAACCAAGTTACGATCGTATATACTTTAACACTCCATGTCCCGTTTGTCAGATACCCAGAGTGACTGGTTATCGCATCCACCTCTTCACTTGCACCCGTATCCGCACCATTCTTATAATCCCATAAGTCATTAATCATATTGGAAAATAGATGGGCAAGCCCTGCTCCAAGAAGTGTTAGCAAGAATATCCACACATTAAATACGCCATCCCATACCCAAGCGCCTAGTGCCCCTAGAGCAACTGGAATAAGCATAACCATAACAATAGAAGCTCGTGATGCCTTTAAAAAATGTTTAAATTTGTCCAAGTCCATACCCTCCTTCTCTATCAATTAATGAACAAACCATGTAGTAATAGTCTATCAATGCAACTTGAAAATACCGCCTACAACTAACCTAGTAGACGGATAAACTGACAACATTCCTAAAATACAGAATATCATATTTTGTTGGATTGTGTCATGATATGAGATTGGTTATTCTTCTTCATTTTAACAGAAGCTTTGAAGTCCTTAATCTTCTGTGATCCCTATAATAACTTCTCATATTTACTAAATCCATTAACTTCGCCCATATATTCGTATCCATTCTGGCTATAGAAACGATTTAATGTTGTATTGTCGCCCACACAATCCAATCGAATTCGGTCTTTACCATCAAAGCAAACACCACGTTCAGCCCAACGTAAAATATCTGCACCAAGACCTTTACCAGCATACACACGATGAATAGCTAACCTATGTACAAACACGGAAGTGTTCGAATGACTTTCGTCCTTACCCCACAAATTGTTATCCCATTCACTTACCATCTGCTTCAGAATGACAGTACCCACGCATACGCCGTTCTCTTTAAAAGTAAAAACCTCGCCACGCAAAATAGACCCCACCGTATCATGAATATCTTCTCCCCGCAACAAACCACTCCATTGCGTAGAACCTTTACTTTGTAACCACTTTGCAGTCTCCATTAGTATGTCCATAATGTCTTGTGTATCGTTCAAGTTAGCTTGAGATGCAGTAACTCGTTCATTGACAGTTTCATTACTTACGATAGAATTCATCCATATCCTCCATTTTATGTGATAGTAAATTCTAGAGACCGGCAAAAAATCTAGGCCGATGTTGAACTCGGCTTCCGTCTTTCGCCTGATAATAACTAACAAAATGAAGAGAACTAAAATTGCACATGTAGATCCACCTAAATTATTGTACGTTAGAACTATGATATTTCCAAATTGTATTCTTCTTTTCTTCCATTCTATTTGCTCCTTCACTTTATTCTCAGCATCTGAACGTTTGAGACTTTCGTCAAATGTAACTCGTTACATTATAAACACAGGGACCACAAAAGTTCGTCTTTAGTACATTCTATCTATTTGACCTTACATGGCTATTTCTACGTGTGAAATAAGTCGAAATTATTATTTATTTTAATTCTCATAAGAAAACTCGGTTTAATGTCTTGTTTTGTCGAAAAAGCACGTTATAATAGAGTTTAAATCACAAACAATTATTAGGGGGATTCACATGAAACACAGAAAACTTTGGTTAACCGCTGTACTTGCTCTTGTATTGGTACTGAGTGCATGCGGTGGTAACAACACCACTCAGACAAATGCTGAGGCACCAAAAGACACTGCTTCAACAGATACAGGGCAACCTAATGATGGCGGTTCGATCATCATCGCAGTTCAAGATGATCCTAAGGTTATGAATCCCATTTATGCGAGTGACCGAGTGACACTTACTGTCGATCAATCGTTGTATGCTCCTTTATTCAATATTAATGATGGTAAGAAAACCTATGTACTTGCTGAAGATGTGAAAGTATCAGAGGACAATCTCACTTATACTATTAAACTACGTGCCGGATTGAAATGGCACGATGGTGAAGCACTCAATGCGGATGATATCATATTTACAGCTAATAGCATTCTAGATGAGAATCAACATAGCTTTCTACGTAGCCAATTCGTATTAAACGGTAAACCGGTAAAAGTAAACAAAATTGATGATTTGACTGTAGAATTTGTACTTCCAGAAGTAACTGCTGCTTTTGACGGAGCACTTGTACAATTCTTCCCGATTCCAGAACATATTTATGCTGGTGTTGCTGATATTGAGAAAAGCGACAAGAACAATACTCCTGTAGGTTCAGGACCTTTCAAGTTCAAAGAGTATCGTGCTGGTGAATATGTAACGTTAGAACGATTCGATTATTATTTTGCAGGTAAGGCTCACTTAGATACGGTAACTTATCGTGTCGCTAAAGATCCGAATGCCGCTAACCTAGCGCTTCAGAATGGCGAAATCCAAATGCGTATGGTAGATACACAAGATTACAAAAAGCTGAATGATACAGGTAAGTTCAATATGCTAACTTATTCTGAAGGTCGTCTTCAATATATGGTCTTCAACTTAAATACAGATGCAGTGCAAAAGAAAGAAGTTCGTCAAGCGATTGCTTATGCACTAGATAAGAACGAGATCATTACGGCTTCCTATACTTCAAATGAATTCGCAGAGCCAGCCGCTTCCATTCTTACACCAGATACATTGTATCAAACAAGCGATCTTGAAAAGTATGACTACAACCTTGATAAGGCTAAACAACTGCTGGCTGATGCAGGCGTAAGTAATCTAAAGGTTCGCTTAGCTTATACAAACACCAACAAACCACAAGAAAGCCAGGCGCTATACATTCAGCAAAAGCTGAAAGAAGTAGGCATTGAAGTGGAACTGTTGCCTATGGATGGTACAGCGTACGGTAACAAAACATTAGATTTGAATAACAAAGATTTCGAACTATCCTTTGGTGGCTACATTATGGGATATGAACCTGACGCTTACAAGACACTTTTCCAAAGTACCGCTGCTTACAACTATTCACATTATAAAAATGCTGAATTCGACAAGCTATGGGATGCTGCAGCCATAGAGGTTGATGTTACGAAACGTGAGGCATTGTATAAACAAATCCAACAAACTGTGGCTAATGAAATGACTGTTTATCCTATCGCTTACACCAAGGCTATCGTTGCTGTAGACAATACCTATGGTGGTATAGAAAAAGCAACACCGAAACCTGTCGTTATGCTCGAAGATTTATCCCAAATATTCAAAAAATAAATGTAGCTTTCTTACTATAAGCGCCGGCCAGCAATGGCCGGCGTTGGTCCGGAGGGGTATTGCTTGAAAAGATATATCTTGCGAAGGGTTGGACAAGCAGTCCCCCTTCTTTTATTTATTTCCATTATTTCGTTCGCACTTATCAAACTTGCACCGGGTGATCCTGTTCTTTCTTTTGTTACCCCCAATATGGGAGCTGAAGACGTTGAGCGTATTCGCCAAAGCTTAGGCCTTGATAAACCTATGTATGTTCAATATTTATTGTGGCTCCAAAATGTACTTACAGGTGATCTTGGCTACTCATTAGTTAATCATCGCCCCGTGATGGGGCAAATATTAGATCGTCTTCCCGCTACAGTAGGACTTATGGGTGCAGCATTAATTCTGTCTCTACTCATCTCTATTCCATTAAGTATGTATGCAGGATCAAATAAGAATCGCCCTATTGACCGCATTCTTAGCTTGTTTTCTTATATCGGGATTTCCATTCCAAGCTTTTGGTTCGGCATTATGCTCATCTATTTATTCTCAGTAAAGCTACATTGGTTTCCTAGTATGGGCATGCGAACCGTAGGATCTGACTCTATACTAGATATTATAAAACATGGGATTCTGCCTGTGACGGTACTCCTCTATATGAACGTTTCTGTCTATATGAGATATATCCGCTCTAATACCATCAGTCAATTGGAAGAAGATTATGTGCAAATCCAATATGCCTATGGTTCTACTAGAGGAACCGTATTGCGGAAACATGTACTCAAGAATGTGCTTCTACCCGTGATTACAATTCTAGGGATGTCCCTTCCAGAGCTCATTGCCGGAGCCTTCATTACTGAATCTGTATTCTCTTGGCCTGGTATGGGTTCTCTAGGCATTACAGCAGTATATGGGCTCGATTACCCCATTATTATGGGCATTACGATGCTCTCCTCCATCATGCTCGTTCTGGGCAATCTGGTGGCGGACATCTTATACGGCGTGGTAGATCCACGTATCAAAACGGGGTGAGAAGCAACATGAATTCAATTAAATGGCGTAATATAACTTCGCAATTACGCGAACAAAAGATAGGTATAGCAGCCATAGGCGTTCTGACGCTATTTGTGATTGCCGCGGCATTTGCTTTTTTATCTCGACATGATCCCAATCAAATCGTTGTGCTTGATCGATTGAAGCAACCCGATTCTAACCATTGGTTCGGAACAGATGATTACGGACGAGATTATTTCTCCAGAGCTTTATACGGGGGCAGAATATCTCTTAGCGTTGGTTTTCTCTCTATGGTTATCTCTGTCTCTCTAGGAATGACAGTAGGCACGATCAGCGGTTATTTCGGAGGTTGGGTAGATAATCTGCTTATGCGATCGGTTGACGTACTCATGGCCATTCCATCTTTCTTTCTCATGCTTATATTGAACGCATATATGAAACCAGGGATAGGAACCATTATTGTCATTATAGGTGCACTCAGTTGGATGGGTATTGCGAGAATCGTAAGGGCTGAGACACTCTCGGTTAAAGAACGCGAATATGTGCTATATGCTCGCGTATCGGGTCAAAGCAAGCTACGTATCATTCTTAAGCATATTATTCCGAATATTATGCCTACCATTATTGTGTCAGCCACCATTAATATCGCTTCAGCGATCCTTATGGAATCTTCCCTTAGCTTTTTGGGACTTGGTGTGAAGCAGCCTAGCTCCTCATGGGGGAGTATGTTAAATGATGCCCAGGGCTTCATTAGTGAAGCACCCTATCTAGCTATTATTCCTGGCGTATTTATATTACTGACTGTGCTATCTTTTAATTTTCTTGGCGATGTATTCAGAGTAGCCTTTGAACCAAAAGCAAATAAACGTTAATTAATCCTTATGATACGTATTCATTAGATATATTGGAGTGAGGAGTATATGAACGACTTACTATCTGTCCGAAACTTGAAAACCTCGTTTATGACCCGTGCTGGCGAAGTCCAGTCTGTCAGAGGGGTCAGCTTTGATGTAAAAGCTGGAGATGTTATTGGCATTGTCGGAGAATCCGGAAGTGGCAAGAGCGTAACTGCGAAATCCATTATTGGATTAATCCAACCTCCAGGTAAAATCACAGACGGACAAGTCATTTTCAACAATAAGAATCTGGTATCTATGTCTGACAAAGAATTACGCCAAATTCGGGGTAACCAAATTTCAATGATCTTTCAGGACCCTATGACTTCTCTTAATCCTGTTATTCGTGTTGGCAAGCAATTAATTGAGGTCATCAGACGTCACCGCAAATTAGACAAACATGCCGCAAGACAACGGGCTATTGATTTGCTGCGTGAAGTCGGAATTCCTTCACCAGAGCAACGGATTGACCAGTATCCTCATGAGTTTAGCGGCGGTATGAGACAACGGGTAATGATAGCGATGGCTCTCTCCTGTAACCCTCAACTTCTCATTGCAGACGAACCAACCACAGCATTGGATGTCACCATTCAAGCGCAAATTCTAGGACTCATGAAGCAACTTAAGGAACAAACCAATACGGCCATTTTGTTAATTACACATGATCTCGGCGTTGTTGCTCAGATATGTACCCGGGTCATCGTGATGTATGGAGGTCTGATCATGGAAGAAGGAACCGTGGAGGAAATCTTCGAACACCCACGTCATCCTTATACCCAAGGATTGTTGAACTCCATTCCCCGAGTGACCACAGGTGGACGGCAACGGTTATCTACGATAGAAGGTACCCCACCGGATCTTCTTGATCCTCCTTCAGGTTGTCCTTTCATGGAGAGGTGTCCACACGCAGGAGACATATGTAAGACCATGCCTAACTATGTCAATTTCAATGAGGAGCACCGCGCTCTTTGCTGGTTATATGAACCTGCTGAAGGCAATGATGCGAAATGGGGAGAGGGGGCTGCAACATGAATGCAAATCCAGAAATTCTACTAGACGTACGCGGATTGAAGAAATATTTCCCTGCGCGTGGAGCCGGAAGTAGTGGACGAAATATGCTAAAGGCTGTAGATGATCTCAACTTTCACATCAGTCGAGGGGAAACCTTCGGTTTGGTGGGTGAATCTGGATGTGGTAAATCAACGACAGGTCGAAGTATTGTGCGCTTATACGATGTGACCGAAGGTGAAATTTTTTTCGATGGGCATAATATTGCTGCTATGAACGAGCGTCAATTGAAGCCTTTCCGCAAAAGGATGCAAACGATATTTCAAGATCCTTATTCCTCACTGAATCCAGGTATGAATGTCGCACAGCTCATTAGCGAACCGATGGAGATTCATGGCTTCGGAAGCAAACAAGATCGTCGGGATACCGTATTAGAATTACTTGAAAAGGTTGGACTAAAAACTGAACATGCCCAGCGTTATCCACATGAATTCAGCGGAGGTCAGCGCCAACGGATCAGTATTGCCAGAGCCTTATCCGTTCGTCCTGAATTTATATTATGTGACGAGCCTATATCGGCGCTCGACGTATCCGTCCAAGCTCAAGTAGTCAATATGCTTGAAGATCTTCAGGCAGAATTCGGCCTAACCTATCTATTTATTGCCCATGATCTATCTATGGTGCGTCATATTTCAGATCGTATCGGAGTGATGTATCTAGGCAAACTTGTCGAGCTTGCTCCAAGTGATGAGCTGTATGATCGCCCAGCTCACCCTTATACCCAAGCTTTGCTTGCAGCCATTCCACAACCCGATCCGAAGCTGGCTCAGCAACTATCTTCACCTCCAATTACAGGAGATTTACCAAGCCCGATGCAGGATTTCCAAGGCTGTAAATTCGCCTCGAGATGTCCCCATGCTCAGGATCGGTGTCGTCAAGAAGAACCTCAATGGCTTGAAATTTCACCAGGTCATTATACAGCTTGTCATCTATATGGACAGGAAGGCGGAGTCATAACATGAGCAATGAAATCAAAATTTCACAACATACTGCAATTTTACTAGAACATGCCAGAAAAGTACTGATAGATGAGTCGCAGATTAGCGAAGCTGTACGCTTAAAGGATATCAACTTACTTCAGAGCGCAGAAGAAGAACATTACCAATACGAAGATTTTTTTACGTATGCTGAGGAGCAAGGCGAGAAGCTCGAACAAGCGCTTCAGGGATATCGAATGACCTTCAACACCCGAAATGGTCTCAAAATTTGGGTTGAGGAGAAATTTAATCTCCAAGCCCATGTAGACTTCAAATTTGGTGAAGACCGAATGGATGAGATACAACTTGATCAACACCAATTAGCAGAGTTAAAGCAGTCTCTTGCAGTCAATTGGGTTGTATTAGAGAAACCGCTTCATGATGGCATTCAAGAAGTTTCTTTAGTTCTACGTGGACATGTCGATAGATGACTGCTACACCGACGGGATATCATTCCGATCGCTTTTACAGGACAATTCCGTCCTCTGTCTTACGATCCAGCGAACAGTGTGTATAAATCCTATTTAAGAAGAACCCTAGTGAGACTAGGGTTCTTCTTAAATTATACAACTAAATTCAATACCTTAAGCCTTCTTCAACCTAAAAGAAAAACCACAAACAACATTATAAGGTATATCTTACCCTCACTCCACGTATTTAACATATTATTTACACTTATATGCATTAAAGCTAACGGTTGATCGATATAATACATTTAAGCATATATGAATGAAGGAGGCTATGTATTGAAAATTGACTTTCACTTTCATCTAGAAGAAGGAACTTATTCTCTAGCATGGCTTAAACGTACAGGATTAGCACTGGAACAAACCTCACGTAATCATTCGAGTCAGACAGAACGCGAATCTCGTGCGTGGATTGAACATATCACCAGAAGTCTGGCCCGTAGAATGAAAGAAGGATGTTACTCCGAGGATTGGATTACAAGATATCTAGAGCAAGGTCGTAAGAAAGGTGTCACTAAGTTTGGCGTTGTCGATCATTTATATCGTTTCCACGAGTTTAAGAGCTATTATGAAGAATTTATGCTGTTAGATGATAGTCCATTAGGCAAAATGCAACGTGAATGGTTAGACCTTGTATGTACTTACTCTATTCAGGATTATTTATCCGGTATGAGGAATGCAGCCAGGTTCTATGAAGAACTATCTATTGGTATTGAAGCTGATTATTTCCCTGGTAGTCAAGAGAAACTTCGGGCTCTACTTAAGCCTTATCGGTTAGATTATGTTATTGGTTCTGTTCATTTCCATGAGGGCTGGAAGTTCGATCATCCAGATTCGCAGAGTCATTTTGAACATTACGATCTATCTTTGATGTATAAGAAATACTTTGATACTGTAATTGAAGCAATACACAGTGGTCTTTTTCAATTCATGGCTCATTTAGATCATATCAAGGTGTTCGGTCATCGTCCTCCACAAGATGAATTAGAAGTTCATTATAATGATGTAGCTGCTGCCCTATGTATTGCCGATGTCGCTACAGAAATAAATACAGGGCTAGCCTATCGCTATCCAACAAAGGAAATATGCCCTAGCCCTTCATTTTTAACTATTTTAAAGGAGTATGACGTACCCATCACGCTCTCTTCCGATGCTCATTTTCCAGATGAATTAGGCACTATGCTGGATGATGCACTCCAACTTGCTAAAGAGATCGGATATGAAGAAATCGTTTATTTTAAAAATAAACAGCGACTCGTTATTCCTTTATATTCTCCTGCAAACATGCCCCTTGTTAGCCTAGCACAATAAATAGGTTCATGAAATCTCCCTCTATTTCTATATACTCAAACAAAGATCCCCTAGCACGATGGTAGGGGATCTTTCATTTTATATATTATCGATTAGCTTTCACTATATTTATTAACTTCCCTTTTTGATCAATCCCGCAATCGTTGTAGTGCGTTTAGCTTGATGTTTCACAGCCGCCTTCACATCCTCTACCGTGTGGATTTTGGCAGAAGATATCGCACTAACGGCCTTATTCGCAAGTTTGCCTTGAAACCATAGACCGCCTGTTGTGTCAAAAAAATGCTTTATCTGCGCCGGCATGTTACCAAATCGTGTAGGTACACTAAAAATAATGGCATCCGCCCATTCAAGATCGGCTAACGTAACTTCTGGTACACTTTGCGTTGCCTCTACATGTGCTTTCCATCCAGGATTTGAGTCAATCACAGCCTGCGGTGCCGTTTCTGTCACTCATAATACCTTTACTTCAGCTCCTGCTTCCCTAGCCCTTCTGCAGCCCACTCAGCCAATTGATGATTGGTTCCCCCAGATTACGAATAATCCACTTCTTTAGTCATTTTTTTAAATTCCTCCTATTTATATTTGTCTTACGGCCGTCCGATTTTTCATATATTTGACAATTGAAGATTACACATGTAATATAGCAATTGTATTACATGTGTAATCTTCAATTGTCAGGAGGTCATCCTATGAAAAATATTCCCAATATATCCGATGCTGAATGGGAGGTAATGAAAGTTCTCTGGACCAAGGCACCATGTACGGCAAACGAAGTAATTGAGGTTTTAGAAGATCAAACGGATTGGAAACCGAAAACAGTAAGAACACTTTTAAATAGATTAACCCAAAAACAAGCCATTTCGTATTCACAAGAAAACAGAGTTTATGCTTATTTCCCACTAGTATCTGAACACGAATGTGTGAAGTCCGAAACCGATTCCTTCCTGAAAAGAATTTACGGCGGCGCATTTAAGCCGTTACTTGTTAACTTTTTGAAAGAAGAACAGCTCTCTCCGGAAGATATTAAAGAATTGAAAAATATCCTTGATGAGAAGACAAAATAGATTAACTCGATTAAAGAAAGGAAAGGGTCAATATGAATCGAATAACAGAACACCTTATTAATCTCTTTGATTGGGTATGGCCTGTCTCGATCATGGCAAGTATTTTGGTTATGTTGATTATGATGATGCAGCATGTGCTAAAACATCGGTTGAAACCAAGATGGCATTACTTGATGTGGCTGTTGGTTATTGTAAGATTAATTCTGCCATGGGGCCCAGAGAGCGAATTCAGTATTTATAATTGGATCGGTTATACGGATTCAGTTCACTCGGTTATACAAGTTACTCAGGAAGAAATACTTGCGAAGGCTGTTATACCGGAAACTGCTACCCAATTTGTTTACCGAAATTTAATGGTTATATGGCTGGTTGGCGTCTGTTTATTAGGGATATACACCATCCGGATCAACAGGAAATATGCCAAAAAGATGAAACAAGAGACGGTTACGATCACCGATGCAAGAGTACTGGAGCTTTTCTATCAATGCAAAAAAATGATGTCAATAAATAAACCCATTACTCTTATTGAATCTTGTAATTTGGCAACACCAACCCTATTCGGTTTTGTGAAACCCCAACTGATCATGCCTCAAACTATTTTAACCAGCTTAAATGATGATGAATTGCAGCATGTGTTTCTACATGAGTTGGCTCACAACAAGCGAAATGACATTGGGGTCAATTGGTTCATGCATATCTTACTTATTATTCATTGGTTTAATCCAGTTCTTTGGTATGGTTATCATCGCATGCGGGAAGACCAGGAAATCGCGAGTGACGCTCTTGCGCTCAGTTACCTTACTCCTGACAAAAGCCAGCACTATGGATATACACTTATTAAATTGTTGGAAAATTTCTCACAGCCTGTTCGACTTGCAGGAAACGTAAATCTCACAGGAAGTAAAACACAACTACAAAGGAGAATTAAAATGATAAAACAATATAAATCAAATTCGTATCGTATGTCGTTCCTTGGATTGGCAACCTTAATCTTCATAAGTGGATGCGCCTTAACGAATCCCAAGGTCAGTCAGACACCTACACAATTACCGAGCACGGCAGTCTCCGAAGAGAAATCCAACGCAGCCTCTCCTGTGGCGCAGCAACCAACAGACTCCAAAGAGAAATCAAGCGTGGACTCTTCTGTTGAGCTGCAACCAACAGACTCCAAAGAGAAATCAAGCGTGGACTCTTCTGTTGAGCCGCAACCAACGGTCTCCAAAGAGAAATCGAGCGTCGACTCTTCTGTAGAGCCGCAAGTTACGGCCTCCAATCAGAAATCTAGAGCGGACTCTTCTGTAGGGGCGCGAGTAGTATCGCCCTCCAACCAAAAATCTAGAGCGGACTCTTCTGTAGGAGCGCAAGTAGTATCGCCCTCCAACCAAAAATCTAGAGCGGACTCTTCTGTAGGGGTGCGAGTAGTATCGCCCTCCAACCAGAAATCTAGAACGGGCTCTTCTGTAGGGGCGCGAGTAACCGCCCCTTAGGCCACAGCCAACGGTAACCACTGGCAACTAAACTTTGCCAAAAAAACTGTTTCACTGGTCTTATTGCCTTAACTGTACGAAATTCACGTCTCGTTGGTCCGTCCATTTAAATGAAAATAACCCTCTCGCAAGTGTTGAACTTGGAGGGGGATTTTTCATTTAAGGAAATCTCTTATTCTAATTTAACTAACTCCTTTCTGTATTTTGTATTCACAACGAAATATCTTAGCCATTGAATCACAAAGAAAATTCCAAAACAGTATATAGCTACGGTTCCCAATGAACCACCGATTTCACTTTGTAGGAATCCCACACCAACGGAATGTAGTTCAAGATCACTGGCTGCCTAACATTACTGCTGGTGGAGAAGCCACCCTTGTTTTCGATATCACTGAATGGGGAACGTTTTAAGATCAGAGCATCCCTACTAGCTTAACCATAGCCGATAAAGATTATAAATCACTTCAAGTGAAACCTGCTGTGTGTAAAGTAGAGAAGAAGATAGAGATTCAATTCGTTAAAACCGAAGGTACTAAAACATACTTTAGCGTAACGAATACGACTGATAATGAGTATAAGGGCCAATGGTATGCTTTTGTTAAAAATAGCCTTTATGCTAATGATGGATCTATCATTATTCCAAATGATGGTCAACCTCATGATCTCGTTGTAAACTATTGGAATCTAAAAGACAATCCTCTTACCAAATTGATCCTTTCTGAACCGGATTCCGGATGGTTGGGTGCCCTAAAACCACCTTTAGCTGTTTGGATACCATAAACAAATTCAATACTAATTCCTAAGCTAAAAGAAGCTGGCATCGATATTCTATCGATGCCAGCTTCTTTTAGTTTAATTGAGATGGCATAAATAAAATTAACAATCTGCCATTCATCACAGAGATTTTTGTGTTAGGAACAAACCTCTTTCCATCTCTAACTCTTTCCTATCTATACGTAGGGTTCATGATTTAATCGCACCCTGAGTAATCCCGCCAATAATCCATTTTTGCGCGAACAGATACACAATGACCATCGGCGTTAAAGCAAGCAGGTAAGAAGCGAACGCCAGATTGAAGTCGGTGCCGAACTGTCCTTGGAACACATATTGCACAAGCGGAAGCGTGTAGGAATTCTGATCTCCCAGCAAAATAAGTGGCAACATGAAGTCATTCCAAGTGGACAAGCAGGATAAAATCCCAATCGTTGCGCTGATTGGTGCGAGGAGAGGGAAAATGATTTTCCAATACGTCCCCCACGTCGAAGCCCCATCCATCGTCGCCGCTTCTTCAAGCTCAATCGGAATCGAACGGATATAACCAACATACACAAAAATATTAAAGGCGAGGCCGTACACGACATAGAGAATAATTATCCCAACAATGTTATTCATATGAAAGTCCGTCGTTACCTTAACCACAGGCAGCATAATGATCTGGAAAGGAATGAACATCGCGCTAATGAAATAGAAATACAATACTTTGAAGAATTTGTCCTTCATATTTCGCGCAATCGCATAAGCTACCATCGAGTTGGTTAGAAGAATGAATACTACCGAACTAATGGTAATAACCATGCTGTTCTTTAAAGCATTGAAAAAATTGGTCGCTTCGATCGCATTGCGGAAATTCTCAAAGTGAAGCCCCGTCGGTAACGAGAAGATAGAAAGAGCCATTTCCTCTGGGTTTTTCAATGCGATGCTGATCGTCATATAGAGCGGGAACAAAATGAGCAGTGAGCCCAACGCAATAAGTACAGTAATGGTCCAATTCGTTGTTTTTCTCATCACATATCCATCTCCCGTTTCTGTAAAAATTTAAGCTGAAGCGCCGAGATTACGATGATAACAATAAAGTAAATGACAGCGTTCGCCGATTGGTAGGCAAATTCTCCACCCTGGAATCCCCCTGTATAAATAAGTAGTGCAATGGATTGTGTCGAGCGTCCTGGACCGCCTCCCGTTAGAGCAATGATCTGATCGAATACCATCAGTCCGCTCTTCATAGCAAGCACCATATTGATAGTGAAAAAGGAAGCCAGCAAAGGGAAAGTAATACTTATGAATTCTCTGAACTTACCCGCTCCATCCAGATTCGATGCTTCATACAAGTCCCGCGGAATCGTCTGAAGACCAGCCAAATACAAAATCGTATTAAACGCGATACCCTGCCATACAGCAACTATAACAATCCCGATCCACGCCCAATCGGCGTTACCGAGAATATTTTGCGAGAGAAATTCACTACCCAGTTTAGCTCCCCAGATCGTGAAAACATTGGAGAACAAGTAGTTGAAGATGAAACCAACAATAAGGACGCTGAGAATGTTAGGCAAGAAATATACACCGCGAAAAAAGTTCTTGAATTTGATCTTGGCGTTCAATCCCAGTGCAATAAGCAAGCTGAGCACATTAATCAAGATGGTCACGACAATCGCGTATTTAAAGGTGAATACATAGGAATTAATCACATTCTCATCTTTAAAGATGTTCACAAAGTTCTTGAATCCTACAAAATCGTAACTCTCGCTGAAGCCATCCCAGTTCGTAAACGCATAAAAGATCCCTTGTATCGCAGGGAAGGTATGAAAAGTAAAGAACAGCAACAAAGCGGGTACAGTCATCAGGTAAAAGGCAATGCGGCGTTTAGCCATAAGTTGGTTCTCCCTTCTAAAAAGCAGCGGAGACAAGAGTACTTCATACTCCTCTCCGCGCATTTACGTATTATTTACGGTCGGCAACTTTGTCCCACTCGGTGTCGAGTTTAGTCAGATAAGCGTCAATATCCTTCTTTTGCAGGAATTCTTGGAAAATCGTCTCTACTTTCATACCAGCAGGGATGTAGTGATCAGAGAAATCAATCAAGTTGCCACTTTCAAATGATTCCTTCAGGTCAGTCACACTGGCATCGTCTTGTGTCACACCTGTCACAGCTGAGAACGCCTTTTGTTCAGATATATATTGTTTCACGTTGTCCGGCTGGAGCAGGAAGTCTACAAATTTCTTGGCCTCTTCTTTATGCTTTGAGCTCTTAGCAACGGTCAGTAATGTATCCACACCGGAAACAAGCTTATTCTTCGTTGAATCATTTGTGCTTGGGAAGGGGAATACACCCAATTCAATAGCCGGATTTGCCTTTTGAATTTCAGGTATTGCCCATACGCCCTGCATGTACATGGCAGACTCGCCTTTAGCAAAAGCAGTATTACCGTCATTATATCCCTTACCAAAAACATCCTTTTGGGCAAAATCTAGTAGTTTAAGCTGCTTCTCAGCAACTTCACGATACGTATCCTTGAACGTTACAGTTCCTGCCGCACGCTGTGCGAAGAAATCAAGACCTACGATATTGCTCTCCAGAGGATTGAACGTTGGAAGTGTTGTCCACGCATCTTTTAGTGTGAGATAAAAAGCGTTCTGGCCAGAATCCTTAACCTTTTGAGCAACTGCTATGAACTCATCCCATGTTTTCGGAATCGTAAGGTTCAGCTCTTTGAAGATCGCCTTGTTATAGATAACACCGTTCGCATTGGTTGAGAAAGGAATACCATTCATCTCCGTCAACCCGGTCATACTTTTCAGCATATCGAGATAAGCGGGTTGGATATTCTTAATCAGCGGGTCATTCGTAAAATCTTCAAACAGTCCACTTTTAGAGAGCGTCGAGTACGTATCCGTTGCCCCTATTCCGACTACGTCAGGAATATCCTTTTTCGCTACGCGTGTCTTCAGAACCGTTTCTGCATCCGGTGGATTCACTTGGGTAACCTTAATGTTTGGGTTAGCTTCATTGAACTTGGTGATCAACTTGTCGAAAGTGGCTTTAGCTTCAGCTTTATTCTGGAAGAATTCAATTTCGACCTTTCCGCCTGAAGCACCTTCAGAATTACCGTTATTACCACATGCACTAAGCAAAGAGATCGCGAGTACGCCTGCCAAGAAAGGTTTAATTACTTTTTTCATCATCTAATCCCCCTGAGAAAATATGGTTGTTATTGTTATTCCAGCTTATGGTTATTCCTAATTATTCAATCAATCATGAGAGTAAACGTTTACGTTATATTCATGTGTGAACCTTTTCTCCTATTTCAGGTCCCCTCTCTCAAATAAATTAAGTTTAATATCCTAGCAGTAAACGTTTACGTTATATGGAAAAAGGACTCAAGTAAGTCGCCTTACCGTCTGCCTTTCAACAATCCTATGAGGCATAATACTGCTGTCGGCCACGCAGTGATTCTCAATCATATCAATCAGTTTCCCTGAAGCTAATTTCCCCATGTCATACAGCCGCTGATCCACCGTTGTTAAAGGCGGCACTGCCATTTCAGCAAGCTTCAGATTATCGTAGCCTATCACAGAAATATCGTCAGGAACCTTGAGACCATGCCTAGCAGCAACGGCCAGAACTGCAACCGCCATTTCGTCACTTGCCGCAAAAATAGCCGTAGCCTTCGGCGCAGTCTGAATCAGCTTCTCCATAGCTATACATCCCTCTTCAAACCTGAAATTTCCATAGACTAGATAATTCTCTTTAAAAGGAATCCCGTAATCCTGTAATGCTTTCTGGTAACCTTCGATTCTGGGAGCTCCAGCCATTTTATCAGTCTCAGTTCCGCTAACCATGGCAATTTCACGGTGACCATGTAAGATCAAATATTGTACCGCATCATACGCTGCCTGCTTATCGTCCACTTTGATGTAAGGCACGGAAGCATAATCCGCTTTGGAGGATACCAGTACCACAGGAACTTTCATCGCTTGTAGTACTTCATAATACTCTTCCTTCAGCATTTCGCTGGAGAATATAATACCGTCCACCTGCTTCTCCCTCAACACATGCAGGTATTTCATCGTACGCTTGCCATCCTCATCCGTATTGCAGACAAAAACACTGTAGTTATGGTCGTTGGCGTACTCTTCTATACCATGAAGGATGTCCGCGGAGAAATAACTTGATACACTCGGGAACATAACCCCAATCGTCTGCGTGCGCTTATTGATGAGTCCACGAGCAATTGCATTGGGTTGATATCCTATTTCTTTAATAATCTGATTTACCTTTTGCTCCGTTTTGTCCGAATACCCGGACAGATTATTAAGCACCCGAGAGACAGTGGCGATAGAGACATTGGCTTTCCTTGCTACATCTTTAATCGTTGGATTATTTGAAGCGTTTGGATTCATATCGATTCCTCTTTTACCTGTCATGAACAACAATATATAAGCGTTTACTTAGCGATTATAACATTTATTTAATATAAACAACTTTATACGTAAACGCTTACCTAAAATATAAATGTTGTTGTACTTTTTGTCAACCACTAATAACATAACCTCTTTTGGTTGCACTGTACACGGAAGAGATGAAGAAGTAAGTTGTACGACGAGGGTTGTAAAGTGACCCTCTCATTCTCAAATCAAGGAAGAAAAAACTATCTTTCGATCAAAAGGACTCCCTATATAGGAGACCCTTAAGTATTTATTTAGTTATTGTGAATGCTGCTTTTATATCTTCAAAACTCATATTCATTTCATGAAATATTTTTCCTTCTTCTGAGTCTACTTCAAAAGGATTGGATTGTGGTAACCCAACTAAATATACTAAGTCTTCTTTTTCACCAAGGTATTCGCCAATGCTTGGACCTTCTTCTTTTTCTGATTCAGCATATACATTCTTATCGATTATATAAAAAGATAGTAAACCTTCTCGGTGTTCATCTTTCGCATTTTTAGGATCGAGTAAGAATTTTACTGTTTTTCCTTTTATCGTTTCTTGATTTTCAATTTCTTTAACTTGGTAATTTCCACCCCATCTTTCTGGGATTTTAAATTCAAATCCTAATTTTTCATTTTTATACACATTATCATCCCTTTTCTATTAAACTATTATTGAGCATACATTCATTATTCTAAAGATGGGTAACGAAAAGATTACACCTATGTCATGTTGTATTCTTCCTTATTCTATTTCGTATATAAACTCCTGCTGAATTACTTACTAAAACGGCAAAAGGAAGTATTGTGTAAATGGCGTACGGATTCAACCATAAAAGAGAGGCTTCCCATAAGTTCAATTCGAACTCATGCGAAACCTCTAATTTTTAAAAAAAGTGATCAAGTTCGTTCATAGCCGTCCGCGCTGGCCTACATAGCTATGCTAATTACTATTTTTCAAAAACAGTAATGCTTCTTCATAATTATCCCAATGTGATTCAGTCATATGTAATGCTTCTAGATATTAGCAGTACGATCTAAGATATTAGCAGATGACATACATATCCTCCTATAGTTATTTACTCTGTGTATTTCAATTCCAGATATAAATTAATCGAGTATACCCGTATGGATTATTGATAAATAGGATTTTCAAATAGGCAAATGAACAACCACTGTCGTACCTTGGCCTAGCTGACTTTTCATTTCGATGCTTCCATGATGAAGAGTCACGATTTTCTTAGCGATAGCAAGCCCTAGGCCATTACCGCCAATGTTGCGGGTCCGCGACCGGTCCGTTTTGTAAAACCGTTCGAAAACATAATCGAGCTGCTCCGGCGCAATTCCTATCCCCGAATCGGTTATAGCAAAGAGGATTTCATTCACTGAATGGGTAATGCCTATTTCAATATGCCCGCCCACGGGGGTAAACTTGATGCCGTTACCGAGTAGATTCATCCATACTTGGTTAAGCTGGTCCCGATCTGCCGTTATTTTGACTACATCAACTAGTTCTAAATCGATGCGAATGCCCTTGGCCGACCATTGGGGCTCACAAGTAACGACGATTTGCCTGATTTGCTCGCCGAGGTTATACGTAATCGCTTCGAATGGATGATGCTCCGAATCGAGGGAAGCGAGCTTCAGCAAATTATCACTAAGTCTGGATAGTCGCCCGCTCTCTGTGATAATGATATCTAAATAATAATTTCGATCGCTCTCCGCTACCAGGTTGCTCTTTTTTAAGGCCATAGCAAAACCTGAAATGGATGTTAGCGGGGTTTGAATTTCGTGAGAGACGTTCGAAACGAAATCTTGCCTCATCTGCTCCAACTGTTTCAGCTCGATTGCCATCTCATTAAAACTTTGAGTCAAGGCTCCCATTTCGTCCGCGCGTTTCGTTTTTATAGCCACGTCGAAATCGCCCTTCGCAAGTTGTTTGGTTGCATGCGTTAATGCTTGGATAGGCTTCACCAAATATCGTGCAGCAATGAGAATGCATAGGCTTCCAATCAACAGACCGAGTAAGAATACGAGCAACATCATCCGATTCATGATATTTTCGTTCTGCGAAGAATACTGCATAAACATGGCATGAGGCTCCCCATCGAATAGAAAGGGAAGACCAATGAACGTTTGTTCTACCTCTCCGGGAGAACGATATACTTGACCCTTCAGTACCTGCCTAACCGCTTCCGGTGTAATTTCAATGTTATTCGTTTTATCTAAGTCATACAACGTTACTTTCCCGGAAGCGTCATACATATGAATTGGATGGGCGGATACCTTCACCATGCGCTTTATGAACGCATCAGGATCATCGGGTGTAGATTGTTCATAGAGACGTATAATCTCCTCTCCCACTGCAATCATGTCGTTCTGTCCTGTATGGTTAATTTCTTTCTGAAATAAAAAGCGCCCAATAAAGAAAGAGGAAAGTAGACTGAAAATAATGACGGCCAAAAACGTGCAAATGATACGGACGTATAATGTTTTGATCATGTAATCACTAACCGGTACCCCAGACTACGGGCTGTTTCAATTTGAAAATGTTCCGAATCCCCGGCAAATCTTTCTCTTAGCCGCTTGATGTGAACATCGACGGTTCGATCATCACCTTCGTAATTCTTCCCCCAGATATGAGTGATCAACTGTTCCCGAGTAAAAATTTGCCCGGGATGGTTAGCCAGCTTAAACAGTAGCTCGAACTCTTTTAAAGGCAAATTAAGCGTTTCATCTCCCCGAATAACTTGAAAGCTACGGCGATTGAGCACAATGCCACCCAGCTGTATGGTTTGTGAAGAGATAATCATGGAGCGTTTCAGCAATGCTTTTACTCTCATCACAAGCTCCATTGGATCGAACGGCTTCGTTAAGTAATCGTCCGTCCCGAGTTGAAATCCCTTTATCTTGTGCCCTGATTCTCCCTTCGCCGTGACCATCAAGAGAGGGATATTCGAATCTATGCGCCTGATCTCCTTGCACAATTCCCAACCGTCTAATTGGGGCATCATAATGTCGAGGATAACCAGATCTATTTGATCATTTTCCACAATCGCTAGTGCTTCCGCACCGTCGCTTGCCTCCAATATTTCGAATCCTTCATTCCGCAAAAATAAGGTGATCAGCTCGCGGATATGAGTATCATCATCCGCGATAAGGATTTTGGCCATAAGAATAGATTCCTCCAATCTCTAACGTGTACCTCCCGTATGGGCGGATTGTTGCTTTAACCAAAATGCCAACCCAATAGATTCCAATGATAGAAGAATAAACTCAACACCACTGCGGATAACGCCACAAGCGTATAATGTACCCGCTTCAGCACTGTCCAATATTTATTTTTCCATGCCATTACGCTTAAAGCTATCATTCCCACGGTTAACCCTACAAGTATGATGGGCATGAACAGATAGAGATTTAACGATTGCGTTATGCGACTAAGGCGGTCTATCAGACCCATGTTCAACACCACGACAAACGTCGCAAGGATGGTCGCTAATGCCCAAGCGGCGGTAACCACTGATAGCCAGACTGCCCACTTCTGCCCTTCCGGCATCTGTTTAATTTCGCGCCTGCGGTAAGCGCCCCCTGTCAATACGGTGATGAATAGAAATGCCGAGATTCCCAGCAAGGGCAGCCAGAACTTAGTTTGATCGATCAGAGGCGTGGGCTCAAGCGGCATGGGATTAAGCTCATCAAGAAACAGATAAGTAACCTTCCCCGCTGCATCGGTACGGAATCCCATCTGATGCGTGCCTCCGACTTCTTGGAATAAATCCGGTCCGATCGGAGCGAATACTTGCTGTTCGGCTCCGCTTCCAATGAATAATCTATTATCGGAAGCCGTAATGCTAATCTTGACCAGAAAATTGAAAAACTTATCTATATCGCTGTGGTTACGGCGCGTGAATTGATAGGAACCGGCGTATTTCTGCACGGAATTCTCAAGAACGGCGGACGTAAGAGGCTGTTTGACTTCCTGCCGAGGAAAGTAACGATCGAAAAAGGCTTGCCCCAACCCTCCCGCTGCTGCTCCGCCGTCACCGCCACTATAGGAAACGAAAATGCCGATTTGCTTATCGGGTACAAGATAAACCGCTGAATTGAATAACTCATCGGCGCCCCCATGGGAAATAACGCGAAGTCCGTTCATATTTATCTCGTAAAAGCCAAGGTCCATTGCTGGTAAACGCTTGTCAAACTGGAAAGACGGTGAATGCATCAATTGGGCGGTTTCCGGCTTGAGAATTTGTTTGTCTCCATAACGTCCGTCCTGAAGATGGGCGATCATGAAACGAGCCATATCGTTCGCCGACACTGATCCTGATCCCGCGGGGCGGAAACCTCCTTCGAACGTAAGCGGCCTAGTTGCGAATTGGCCGTTCTCGCGAGCATACCCGAGCACTGCATAAGGCTCCAAAGACGCTGGAACAGGCTCCTGAACCGTAGCATGTTTCATTTCGAGCGGATCGAAAATGTTCTTCTGTATGTAATCATTATAAGCAATGCCGCTAACTTCCTCGACGATGAGTCCCGCCAACGCGGCACCATAGTTGGAATAAGACATCATCTCGCCTGGAGGTCTAACCAGCGCAGGCATATGCTTGGCTAGAGTTTCAGAAATTGACACCGGTAGCTTCTTAGGATCCGTGGTAATTTGATAGCCAACGCCTCCCTCCTCGAACCCGGCGGTATGAGTCATGAGATGGCGCATAGTAATCGGCTGCGGATAGGTTTTCGGTATTTTCACCGTTTTTAAATAGGTGTTGACGTCGGTATCGAGATCGAGCTTGCCCTGCTCGACCAATTGCATCACTGCCGTCCAAGTAAATAGCTTCGTTGTCGAAGCGATCCGAAACAGGCTGGTCTCGGGATCGACTAGCGTCCCTTTATCGACGTTGGAGTGGCCATAACCCTTAGAGAGCAGGATCTTCCCATCCTTGACGATCGAGATGACTGCGCCTGGAATTTTAAAATTGTTCATATGAACATTCATGATACCATCCGTGAATGCTGATAGCTGAGCGGTGTCGTTCAAATCGGCCGCTCCCTCCGGTTTAGCGGATAGCAATGAAGAATCGGAAAGCGCTGCCGATACGGGCGTCTGAGCCCCCAACAAACTCGCCCCCACCCCAATGATAAGTAACGCCAGTAAAATTATTTTGCAAGATTTCTTCCTCATAAACGATGACATGATAATCCCCCAACATTCAGCATATTTTTGATAACTAACTCTCGACTTTCAATGAAGAGCATATCACGAACATGTGAACGGAGAGTGAACCTTGCTGGCAGTCAAAAAATGGAGAGTCATCAGATTGAATCTCAAGAAAAAATAACTGTTCCTATCTGTGGTGATAGGTATATTTACATATTCATTTCGAACATAACGTCCGCGACAATGCCGTCAAGCGTTGCATCCCTTCACGTAATAAGACCTCACTCGAAAAAGAGTAACTGAGGCGGATCCATGACTTCAACTCTCCCAGTGGATCACAGATCTCTCCGGGAACAAAGGTGATGGACTGCTCTCTACTTTTTCTAAAGAGTACTTCTACCGAGATATCTTCCGGTAACTTAACCCACAGATTCAGCCCGCCCTGTGGAGCCGTCCATTCCCAGCCTGCCAAGGCTAGTTCCTCCTCCATGATCTCTTTATGAACCTGAAGCGCAATACGTAGCTTGTCGATATGTTGTTGTAGTCGCGGTGAGGTGTAATAATGTAGAAATATCTTCTGATTGAGTTGCGGAGTCCCGTTATCCGCCAACGACTTGGCCTTGATTAACTGCTCCATGAACGGATAACGACAGGCTACAGCACAAATCCGCAGACCGGGAGCAACATACTTGCTGAAGCTACTAACATAGATCACCCATCCCTCCGTGTCATAAGCGAATAACGGTAGCGGTGGCTCCTCATCAAAATATATATCTCTGAACGGATCATCCTCCACTAGCAGACAGTGGTAGCGCTCCGCCAATTCTACCAGCAATTTGCGCTGCCACGCCGGAACCGTATATCCGGTAGGATTGTGGTGGGTAGGATTCATATAGAACATACGTGGCTTATGCATGCGCATGAGCGTTTCCACTTCATCCAAGTCATATCCTTCCGATGTGATATGAACTGGAATAAGCCGTGCTCCTTGCCTACGAAAAATATCCATCGCTACACTATATGTCGGTCGCTCTATTAACACCGTATCCATGGGCCCGAGCATCATCTGGGCGATCAAATTAATGGCCTGCTGAGCACCTGATGTGATCAGCAATTCCTCCGGTGATAGCTGCAACCGATGATGCTCGCTGAAATGTTGGCTCAGCGATTCCCGGAGCTCATCATCGCCCTGTATACTGGCATACGTTCCCATAACCTTAGGGTATAAGTCGAATACTTTCTTCACATAATCCGATAAATACAGATTCGGTAGCAGATTGGGATCAATCAAAGCCTGTGAGAACTGATACTTAGCTGGGATTCGATGAATATCGGAAAGCTGATTGGATAGTGAGTATGAGGAAACGACGCAACCCGCTTCAACCTCTTCAGAAAGTACGCTGTCCGCCGACACGTAATAACCCGATTTGTCCTTTACATATACTTTGCCATCCTCAGTTAACACTCTATATGCCTTAAATACCGTCAGCCGGTGCACTTTGATTTCTTCAGCAAGCAGCCGGATCGACGGTAATTTTTCATGGGCTCTCCACTCCCCCCGCTCCATACGGTTCAAGATGTGGTCATACACTTGTCGGAACAACGGATGACTTTGCTCAACGCCCTTCGCTTTTTTCATATGTCCATAATACCTCTTTCGAAATAACCTATTTACATTATTGTACACGATAACCGTCACAATCTGTTCTGTTGTATACAATCTGTTCTGTCCACCCCCCTATATGATTAACGAACAACTTCTAAAGGGGCAATGAACATGATTCTTTTGGCTTATGCACTTGTATGTCTTATATTCGGTACGACCTTTCTGGCAATCAAAATCGGAGTAGATGCTGGAGCTCCACCCTTCTTCTCGGCAGGGCTGCGATTTTTTCTTGCTGGTGCTATTCTGTTCCTATGGATGGTATGGAAACGCAAGGCAAGCTTCTCCCTACTGTTCCGCAAAGAGATGTTATTTACTGGTGCCACATTGACGTTTGGAACCTTCACTACGCTCTACTGGGCTGAGCAATATGTATCTTCCGGACTCGCTGCCGTGTTATCCGCTACGGGTCCGATCATGATTTTAATACTACAAACGACTATTCTTCGTCAAAAAGCTCCCGTACACTCGCTATACGGTTGTATCATCGGCTTCATCGGTGTGTCACTACTCGTTCTGCCCAATCTATCGATGGATGTCTCTTCGTTGTGGCTCATCGGTTGTGTCGCCATACTAATAGGTGAATGTTGCTATGCAGCAGGAGCACTTTATTCTAAAAAAGTAATCAACAGCATGTCCGAGATATCTCCAATCGCAATGAATGCATCACAAATGATGTATGGTGGAGCGATGATGTTCATTCTATCTTTGTTCACCGAGGAAGTTCATCTTGAATTCCTTCTATCATTCCAAACAGCAGGTTCCCTGCTTTACCTGATCGTGATCGGTTCCATGGTTGGACATTCGCTATTCTATTGGCTCGTAGCCAAGACCAATCCGGTTTTCCCTTCCACATGGCTCTATATCTCTCCTCCGATTGCTGTTGGGGTAGGCGTACTCTTTTATCATGAGACCGTCTCATGGATCACACTTCTTGGTGTAATCACGATCATTGCTGGAACCCTCCTTGTGAACGCGGGCGCATTGAGGCAGTTGATATTAAAGCGAAGATTCAGGGCGGATTGATCCTACTTTATTTGAACGTCACACTAAAACAAAAAGAAAGATGCCACTCAGCAGATTGATTAGAGTGAAATGAATAAACCTTCTGCACGTTACAAAGAGAGGCATCGTATAAGTTCAATAAACTTATACGATGCCTCTAGTTCTACATGATGTAGTAGAACAAGGTTTCCTACCCTGATATACAGTTCAGATGATGGTTCTGCCGATTCAGGCTAGCGATGCATCATGGAGTTGTCATACATCCTTGAATTATTAGGCATCATTCTTGCTGACTGAGTATTATCTCTTCCCTGCTGATGACAACTATTGTACATTTGCTCTTACTCAGATTCATTGAGGTTCGGATGCATTTCTTGCATGAACGGACGCATCTCTCTTACAGGTTCTGTTCCTAGCTCAGTAGCATAGGCTACAGTTCCAATACCAACAGATAAGACAACGACACCAATCACAGCTAAGACTTTTGTTTTCATGTACTGACCTCCTATTTCACTCACATATAACACTATACCCCCTCCCCCTATTGTCAGTGATCTAAGGCACAATCTAAACTTGTAATTTCTTCAAATTCGAAAAAATGCAATCGACCATTTACTATGGTCATAGAACTTAAATCAAATTCTACACAGAAGACCAATTCCAATAAGTAAGAGCTTATGAATCAATCCTATGTATGGGTAGGTGCTACGCGAACCCCCAAGTATTGAAGACATACACAAAAGAGTTTACACTTTAAATGAAGTCAATTAGGATTAGTAATTTGTTATTGATCTATATTTATAAATTATTCTTGGAAAGGAACCTGCTAATGTTGCGCTCCTCCTACACCTTTCGCTCGGAAGAACAAGCTTCGATTCTTCTATTTGATTCTATAGGCTGGGAACAAGTCCTGACTCCTGTCTATTCATTCAACGGCCAGACCCGTCCAGAGACAAATAATGTGATTTTTCAGTATACATTATCTGGAGAAGGTAGAATTGAAATAGATGGAATGGTTCATCGATTAACAAGGGGTAGTGCTTTTTTAGTGACTATACCCAGTATGCACAAGTATTTTTATCCGGAAGCCGGCACAGAGCCTTGGGAATTCTTGTGGTTGAATGTGCGTGGTCCTTTAGCGATTCCACTCTGGAACCAACTCACCACGCATTACGGTCCAATTATCGATCTTCCTAAAGATTCGGGTCCGATTGATTTATTGTGGGACATTTTCAAGGACATACAGATTCATGAAGAAAGGGATTTGAATGCTTTAACAGCAAAAGTCTTTCAATGGATATTATGTATGGATAAACACCTTAAGAAACCGAATTTATTAACTACTTCTATTAAAAGTGATAAGCTTCATGCTGCTATACAATTTATGAAGGACAATTTACATAATAATAACCTGAGCTTGGATGATGTTGCCGCTCATATCGGAGTTTCCAAGCATCATCTGTGCAGGCTATTTCAGAAACATATCAATATTTCTCCGTTTGAATTCTTAAGAAGGAGACGGATCGAGTCGGCAGCTTCTCAACTCAAAACAACAGATTTGCCTATCAACCAGATCGCCATTGAGAGCGGATTTGACAATGCCAGCTATTTCGGAAAAGTTTTCCGGTCCTATTTTGAGGTCAGCCCTTTCGCTTACCGGCAACAGGATTTAGAATTCCTGGCCAAGCATATATTTTTTGAAACCTGATTCAGAGGAATTATCAGATTATCTCCCACTCCCATTCAGTACCTAATGAAAAGGGGCAAGCCGGTGGCTTGCTCCTTTTCTTATCAAATCTCTTTAAGTACGAAGAGTAGACTTCTGAAATCACCCTCACGCTGCGGAAGTGAGAGTCCGAAATACATCAGCTCATCTCCCCTATATACCTCGCCGTTATGCTGAAGTTTATACGATTTAACAGGGTCGAGTCCCTTCAGACGCAATCTGCGCAGGGGCGGATTAGGCTCGGCAAGCACCCTGAAGTAAGTGGCAAAAGCTTCTTTTTTATCATCCGACACAAACATCCAAGCCGTCTCGTTACCTTCAAATGGACTAAGTAGTCGATAGAAATCTCCGTATTGAATCAGCATTCTCAGTTCCTTGTACTCAGTAACTTGCTTCCGGATATCCTCGCGTTCTTCTTCAGAGAGCTTGGTCAGATCCAGTTCGTAGCCGAAATTACCGGACATCGCGACATGACCACGCGTCTCCAAAGGGGTAATGCGGTGTACCTGATGATTAGGAACGGCCGACACGTGAGCTCCCATTGAACTCGCAGGATACACAATGCTTGTTCCGTATTGGATCTTCAATCTTTCAACCGCATCCGTATCGTCGCTGGTCCAGGTCTGTGGCATATAGTACAGCATTCCCGGATCAAATCGTCCACCACCGCCGGAGCAGCTCTCGAATAGGATATGAGGAAAGCGAGAAATAATGCGCTCCATCACATCGTAAAGTCCGAGAATATAACGGTGTCCCGTTTCGCGTTGACGTTCCGGAGGGAGCAGGGCTGACCCAATCTCCGTCATATTCCGGTTCATATCCCACTTCACATAAGTAATCGGAGCCGATGACAGTACGGAGCTAACCGACTCGACAATGTAATCACATACATCCTTACGGGATAAATCCAGAACCAACTGCTGACGCGCCAACGATCTTTTATGACCTGGTACATGGAGACACCAATCCGGGTGCTTACGGTAAAGATCGCTTTCAGGCGATACCATTTCCGGCTCGAACCATAAACCGAATTCCATCCCCATTGCCGTGATGTCTTCCCCAAGCTTTCCGAGACCTTCAGGAAGCTTGCGCCGGTCCTCTACCCAATCTCCTAGGGAGCTGTCGTCATTGTCTCTCTTCCCAAACCATCCGTCATCCAACACAAACAACTCCAAACCAAGCTCCTTGCCTGCGTAGGCAATTTCTTTGATTTTGTCCGCGTTGAAATTAAAGTAGGTTGCTTCCCAGTTGTTGATGAGAATAGGCCGCTTGCGATCGCGGAATTCACCTCTGCATAGACGGGTCCGATATAGACGGTGATAAGTTCTAGATAGTCCTCCCAACCCTTGACTAGATCTTACCAGAACTGCTTCAGGGGCCTGAAAAGATTCCCCCGGTTCAAGCAACCACTGAAAATTAAAAGGTTGAATGCCGATGCCCACTCTGGATATTCCGTATTGATCCACTTCCGCTTGCGCAAGAAAACTTCCACTGTAAACAAGACTGAACCCGTATACTTCGCCGTAGTCCTCTGTCGCATCTTTTGCAAGCAAAGCCATAAAAGGATTCTGCTGGTGGCTGCTAGAGCCGCGTTTACTGTCAATCCGGTGGATACCAGGTACGAGTGGTCTTTTGTGAATATGGCGTTCTCTCGTCCAAGTACCGGATAATTGCAGCATGTCATAATCAGAATGATGGAAGTCGACATTTGCGCTTAATACACGTTTCAGAACCACATTGTCCTGACCCAGATTCTCAATCCGCACGGAACGTGTTATAACATCCTGATCATTAAATACGGTGTAGATCAGAACAGCATTCAATCCAGTTTTCTCATCTTGAAGAAGAATTTCCAGTGTCACTGCTTCTTCTTCACTTTCAATATAGGTAGAAGGTAATCCCTTTAACTCAGGTTTACCTTTGTTTATCGTATGGCTTTTATAACGGAAATCTGTAACTGTCGTACCATCTACCAGGTGAACCTCAAGCGCTGGTTCCCGGAAATCCCCATTACCATAAGAGGGGAATTCGTTGGGAAGGGTATCGAGGGAGATATTTTTGTCCTCCAACAAATAGTTCGGGCTGAAGGAACATCGTTCCACCAAGTTCAGTGGATGTTGAAATTCTCTTCCCTCCAGTTTGGGGCCCCAATAGACATGGGCTGGAATATCACCTTTAATGATTTCAATAATATAGCTGGAATTATCAGACTGCAAATGAAACACCTTGTGGCTGTCATCATAATAAATACCCATAATATCCTCTTACTCTCCTTATCAAATCATGTTGTATTGCGGTTTCTATATCAGCGGCCCATTCAATCCGGTAAATCAAAACTTACTGTTTGAAGTCTATTCTAGAGATTAATGAAGAGACCTACAATCAGAATATCTATACTTGTAGTAGTAAAATATTGATCTCGTGGTACTATGCACACTACTAAATCCCAAATGCCTATCCAATTGTCGCCAAATTGCAGAATAGTATCGAACATGTTCACCTCTTTCGGACAGCACAAAAACAGTAGCAGAGCCCGTCTTCCAGGTCCCTGCTGCTGTCAATAAGCGTATAAATCTTATTATTGCAGCCCGCTAATACTAAGATTGTATGTCTGACCGGCTGTAGTAGAAAAGTTCACTAATCCTTCTAGGGACCGATCGATCTTCATCTCGCTGCCTTTATGGGTCACCATAGGCGGAGCATCGGTGTGGATCACACAATCTTTGCCCAAAATGGAAGTGATCTGTGCTTCCGCTAGATGTCCCTTGTCCCACCGAATGCTGACTTCAAATCCGCCGCGAGCCCGCAGGCCCGCAACGCTTCCCTCCTGCCAGACGTCCGGCAGAGCTGGAAGCAGTTCGAGATAGCCGTGATGAGATTGCAACAGCATCTCGGCAATCCCTGCGGAGGCGGCGAAGTTACCGTCAATCTGGAATGGTGGATGAGCACCAAGATGATTAGCATAAACACCGCCGTGATTATACTGCTCTGACTCCCCGTCTTTCACCAGCCGCAGCATGTTTGAGAGCAGGCGCAGGGAACGGTTTCCATCTCGCGGAGAAGGGGAGATCCTCGTATCTAGTGATGGCAAACGTTTCACCAACGAACTGGATACTCGTGACAATGTCACTGCCGCAATCAATAAACTCCCTGACAAATCGGCTTTGCTGAATTCGTTAAAGCACAATAAGCTTTTCACTCAGCAAACAACAAGCGCTTGGACTCATCAGAGTCCAAGCGCTTGTTGTTTTTATTTGGCCGGATCGACGAATGACCAGGAGAAAAGAGTTGGTGTGTTGTCCGCAATGCCACTCTTCGCCCATTGCCCGACTTCGCCAGCGTCAGAGAATGGGCTCAGCAGCTTCTCCTCTGGGCGGAACAAATGAAAACATATACTATCTGATTAACAGTAAAAACCTTCCAATCCCTCATCTTATACATTTCTGCATTGGGTATAGACCCAACTTATCCCCATAAGGCAATGGAAATGATCCCACAGGTAATCACAGCCGACATGATAATTCTTCGAAGTCCTTGCTTCTCTTTTAGTACAAGTATGCCAAGAATCGCACCTACAACAGTTCCAACTTCACGTATTGGCGCAATTGAGGCTAGTGGAGCAAGCTTCATCGCCATCAGAAACATAAAATAAGAAGCTGGCGAGCAAATACAACCAATCAAGATCATTTTCCAGTTTTGTTGCCATTCCCTTATGATTTGTATACGACCGGCTCTTACAACCATGAAGAAAGCGACGATTACATAATTAATATTGGATAATTCAAGCGTGGATAGTGGCGATAATTGCTGGACAATCAGTTTATCCATTAATGTATAGCCCGCAACACATATCCCTACTACAATTGCATACAGAATGGATATGGAATGTGCCGATTCCCCTTGATTTGCATGACGATTAACTATTCCACTAATAATAAAGAGCCCTGCTATGATACAACAAAAGCCTATCCAGCCTGCCAGAGATAATGAATCCCCGAATAACACAACACTTAACAAGGTCACTAACATGACGCCAGTACCTCGCATGATTGGATAGGTCTGTGATAAATCACCATAGGAATACGATTTGGAGAGGAATATAAAGTACATCCCTTGGAAAAAAGCAGATATCACCATATAGCCAACCGTCTCTACTTGCAGCTCAACTTGGAGCAGTTCAATTATAAAATAAGGAAGTAGAACTACTGTACCTACAATATGAATGGACCAGAGAAATACGTATTTATTCAGACTTCTCTTTGTAAAACTGGTTCCATACCGCATGTGTGAAACCTGAAAATAGAACTAATAAGACTGCCATTGAAATCATAGAAATATCCTCATTTCACATATACGCTAACTCATATTTCCAGCTGCATCCCATCATAGGCTACCGTGATACCACTCTGCTCAAAAATTTGCATCAAATCTTCATGTAGCAGATGAGCATTATGAGAGAAATGAGTGACTACGATTCGTCCTTCTGCTTTCATAACATGATTCTCGAGTAACCAATCCCGTGTTTTTAGTGTATCCTTGACATTCATATGACCGTCGCATTGTTCGGCATTCCCCGTCGTACATTCCAGAATGGCAAGATCCAGCTTCTTCCCTTTCAACCAGTTCCAAGTCTGTTCAGGAAACCAACCACTGTCGTGACCATAAAAAATGGTTTTGCCATCCTTTTCTATATAATACAATAAACAAGTTTCTTTAGAATCATGATTGGCAAGCAATGGAGTTATCGTAGCTGTTTGTGTTTGTACGGTTTCAAAGGGTTTCAAGTTGTGGAATTGGAAGCGATGCCTTTCCGTGGCAAGCAATTGACTGCAGTGCTTAATAGGCAATTCATGCCCATACAGATGGAGTTCTTCCTCTTCATTAAATTGGGCATAACCAAACGCACGAATCAGTAAATCTTCAGGATACAAATGATCTGAATGTGAATGTGTAAACAATAAATCACGAACCTTATCCATATCTACAGAATCACGAATTGAATGATGTAAGGTGTCCGCCGGAAAATCAATCTTAAGTACTTCATCAATCAAAACCGAAGTGCGTGTACGAATATTTTTCCCACCAAGTACTTTGGCTTGCTTGCAAGTCTCGCAATGACAGAATAGCGAGGGAATTCCTTCAAATGCAGCCGTTCCATGAAAATGAACCTTCATAAATATTATCCCCCTTAATAATAAGAGAACAACAGGACGTTAGTCCTGTTGTTCTCTCTAAGTAACTCTAGACTAGCTTACTTAATTTTTGAATCATCCATATACTTCAACCATTGCTTCGTGTATTCCCCTTGAATTTTATCGAGACCAGCTTGTTTGGCCTTTTCCATAAATATTTTCAGGCCGCCCTCAACATCTTTAACCATACCAACATTCAAAGGATATAAGTATTGCTTTTCAACTTGTTTAAGGGCTGCCATCTCTGCTTGATATGGTGTCCAATCCTCAGGGAATCCTTGGAAAATATTCGGTTTTGCAATCTTATCTAATTCAGTGAACATATCTAGTACAGCTTGATAGCTCTTATCAAACAACATGAACTCCGGATTTCTCCATGCCCATCCATTCATACCTTCTCTTGCGAAGCCGTTTGATTGGACATCACCAAGCATTTTATAATATTTTCCATCCTCAATTTCAAAATGCTTGCCTTCAATACCGTATTGCGTCAGCCAATTGTAACGTTTATCAGTGACCATTTTCTCATAGAAAGCAAGCGCTCTTTCTGGATTTTTGCTGCTACGTGGAATTGCAAAGCCATTATGAATCGGGTGAACGGGTGAAGAGAACCCTTTCATAGTTGGATATGGGGAATAGCCTAGCTCCCAATCCGGGTGCAGTGTTTTCACTTTGACTACAGAATCACCAAAGCGGTTTGGATTCTCAGATCCTAAAATTGCTGCGGCTTTACCGCTGGCAAATATATCATGACCACTATCTTTAATGTTCAACATATTCTTCATCAAGAACCCTTTTTCTTGCCATCTCTTGTACACTTTTAAATCTTCCAAATGCTGTGGAGAGCCCCAATAGGTGGTCACATCTCTTGGAGTGTCATACATGATGCTAAGTCCATATGGAACTTGATCGTTGGTATTCACAGTTTTAGTTTGCATTTGACGGAAGGATTCTATATGACTGACCTCAGTATCCGCCAGAGGCATCATATCCGGTTCATTCTTGCGTATGCCATCCAAATACTGCTCTAGAGTTTCGAGTGATTCAGGCTTTGGCAAATTATACTTTTTGCGCAAATCTTCCCGATAAGAAATACCCTCAGTTACATACTCCTTCCAGATCGCTGGAACTGTGTAAATTTTCTTGTCAATCTTGACTGCTTCCCAAAAATCCTGTGGTACATATGCTTGTAGCTTAGGTGCAGCCTTCGGTATGAGATCATCTAGCGGAAGGAAAGCACCTTTCTTCGCATATGACTGGTAATCTGTCCATTCTGCCGTAAAGATCAGGTCAATCGGCTGCCCTGAGGACAACAGAAGCTTATATTTCTGATCCCAATCTGTCCAGGTTGTGAAGTTGAATTTGACGGTTGCATTCAAATCTGCTAAAGCCAGTTTGTTAACTTCATCCTGAATGAGCTTTAAATCCTTTGGGGCATCGCCAAGCATATAGAACTGAAGCTCCACTTTCTTGGATGTGTCGATTCCAGTCGCTTCTTTTCCAGCAACTTCTTTTACAGCTGGAGTCTCCGTGCTGGTATTTGACGTAGTCTCCCCAGTTTTCGCAGTACTACTGCAGCCAGCAAACAAACTTGCAGTTAAGAATAAAGACGTGCCGATCGTTAACAATTTCTTTTTCCCTTTTCTCATACTAACCCTCCCCTTAAATTGAAAAATATATATGTCATCCGATCGCATACGAGTTTCTTTCGTTTGCTTTCGGTACTAACCCTTCACCGCACCAATCGTTAATCCCTTCACGAAATATCGCTGCACGAACGGATATAAGAAAATAATTGGTCCTGTAACGACGATCGCCATTGCCATCTTGGTCGATTCTGTCGGAATTTCGCGCCCTAGGGATACCCCAGTTCCAGTGGCCATTTGAGAAACGAACATCATGGTATTGATCGTGTTATACAAGTAGTATTGAAGCTGATACATGCTAGCGTCATTAATGAACAAGGAAGACATGAACCAGTCGTTCCAGTACGTCAGAGCAAGGAACAGACCGACAGTCGCTATTCCAGGCATAGCAAGCTTCAGCACGACACTGTAGTAGATCCTAAAGTCGTTCGCGCCATCGATTTTGGCTGCTTCGAATAATTCTTCCGGAATCGCAGATTTGATAAAGTTTTTCATTAAAATAATGAGAAAAGGTGTCATAAGACCAGGTAATATTAGTACGGCATAGGTGTCTGTCAGCCCAAAGTATGTGGTCAGCATGATGTACCAGGGCACAAGCCCCCCTCCAAACAGCGTTGTGAAATAAATGAAGAAGGACAATTGATTGCGATACTTGAAATCTTTCCTCTGCAGAACATAACCTGCCATCGTAATAAGAAACAATCCCAGCAGCGTTCCAACCACAGTTACAAAAATCGTAACACCATAAGCCTTGATGAGCTGAGTTGGAAAGGTAAACACCATTTGATAACCTTCCAGCGAGAACACTTTAGGAATCAAGTGAAAGCCGTCGCGAATAATGGATTCATTGGCTGTCAAAGAGCCTGAAATGATCAGAAGGAAAGGAAAGAAACAGATCAAAGAAAAAATCGTAATGATCAGGTAAGCCATCATGCGGAAAACTCTAGAACTTAGAATATTGTCATCCAATGTAATCCCTCCTCCCTATTTTAGAATAATGCATAATCTTCATTAATTTTCTTGATGATATAATTCACTGTCATAATCATTACAAATCCGAAGATAGACTGATACAAGCCAGCAGCAGTTGCCATACCAATATCAAAATTAACTTTCAAAGATCGATAAACGTAAGTATCGACAATATCCGTAACGTTGAAGAGCACTCCGTTGTTCCCGACAAGCTGATAGAACAGATCGAATTGACCTTTCATAATGCTTCCGAGTGCAAATAAGAGCAGAATGATAAATGTTGCCTTCAGCATAGGTATGGTAATATGCCAGATTCGCTGAAAAATATTTGCACCATCAATTTTGGCAGCTTCGTAATACTCATCGCTGATTCCCATAATGGATGCAAGATAAATGACCATAGAATAACCTAAATTTTTCCATATATAAAATGCTGTAATCAGAATTGGCCAGAGCCATGGTGTATTGTATATGTCTACTGGATCGAATCCGAACGATTTTAGTACCTGATTAACAAAACCGGACTCAACACTAAACATGTTAAACGCTAAAACACTAATCAGAACAAACGAAACGAAGTAGGGTAGAAACATAATGGATTGTGATAATTTTTTAAATAACTTACCTCGGACTTCACTTAATAGGATTGCTGCCCCTATAGATATCACGTTACCTAATATGATAAACACCACGTTGTATCCAAGCGTATTGATTGTCAACCTCCACAGAATTCCAGATTGAGTTAAAAATTTAAAATTGTCTAATCCTACAAACGGACTTCCAAATAAACCACCTGCAAAATCATAACTTGTGAATGCATAATAGATGCCGACCATTGGAACATAAGAATTAATTAAGAAAAAAAGCAGTGTCGGTGCTATCATCAAAAACATGATTTTATTCTTATTTAATTCATATAAGAAACCTTTCTTCTTAAACATGACTGACCTCCTCCTGAATAGAACACTCGTGAAACATTACTTCCAAATCATAAAGGAAGCTAATCCGATAATATACTGTACAATGCCGCACATTGCTGTAATCTCGGTACTTGTGAAGTATGAACTTTCTGTACTTTTGTGAATATTCACTACATTTAACCTAATTTTGGCTGTTAAATTACGAATTTGATTGAAAGCACCAAACTGATGAATTATACTCAGACTAGTAATGAAAGGGGTTTCACAAAATGATGAAACAGTGGTCTAGAGAGCATAAAAAAGTTTATAGCCGAATACTCCTTGGCTCTATTGGATGTGTTGTTATTACCCTTTTGATAACTTCAACTATTCTTTATATGAACTTCACAAGTATCGCACTTAAACAAGTTTATCGTTCCGATTCTAATAGTCTGAATCAAATTAAAACAGAATTATCTATTATGACAGAGACTGTTACCTCACTGTCCTCCCAGATTTATACTGACTCTGCGGTATCCAAATTGTTGCATTATTCGAACTTGAATATCTATGACGTCATATTTGCACAGCAACAACTTGATAACTATCGCGCATCCTTACCATTCATTGAATCCATTTATGTATATAATGCGAAATCCAATCAGTTCTATATTAGTTCCAATAATGCACGAAGCGGAATTCAACCGACGTCCGAACTTGATGATAAGGGAATTCTAGACCTTTTTAAGAAATTCAAAGAACATCGTCCCTTCCAACCGATTCCCAGAACCTATAACATCAGTTCGATTATTGAGACCTCTCCAGTATCAAGCTACACTTACTTGTGTTATAGCATCGTTGATGACAATGACAATTTAAATACAGCGGTCGTTGTCAATATCGCGGCATCATGGGTAGGCCTGCGAATGGAGCAATCGGAGAAAGAGATATCGGAGCATAACACGTTTATCATTAATAAGGATGGAATATTATATTCCAGTAATGACAAGCAAGCGATGCTAACGGATTTGTCTGATAAAACCTATATACAGAAAATTATTCAAGATCCTTCAGAATCTACATATTTTGTGGACACAGTCGATGGAGTTAAATCTTTAATAACGTATACTTCACCCGATTCATTAGGCTGGAGATATGTTCGCATTACCCCTTATAGCAATATCACTCAAGAAATAATTGAAATGAGGTATCGAATATTCGGTATCTGTCTTGGCATTCTTCTCTTAGGAGTGTTAGTTTCGTTAACCTTATCCCATAGTGTATATCGCCCGATTGACAAAGTCATACGCAAGTTCAAAACCCTGGAAACAGAAAGACGTAATCATCAACATATTCTCAAGCAGGATTTCCTTAGAAATACGATTCTGGGTAGAGAAACGAATAATGCTGAGGTGTTGCAACAAAAATTGAAATACTTCAATTCAGAGCTAATGGTTAATAGTAAATCCTTGATTGTTATGGTACGGATTGATCAGTTCCCATCAGTTCTCGAGAAATACAAAGATGATATTAAATTGCTCAAATACGGCATAATGAACGTTTGCACGGAAATTTCCTCGCCGATCTTTCAAATCGAAGCCATTGATATGGGGGATGATAGTCTTTTACTTATACTCAACTTCCATGATCCGCTTTATAATATGGAACGGGATTCGCTGATAGAAATGGCGGAACTTATGCAGTTGTCAATCACCAAACATTTAAAATTATCCATCTCGATTACCTTTAGTCCTGAGAAGGAATCCATCGAGCAATGCATTTTAGTCTACAAGCAAGTACTTGAGGCTTCTTACCATCGATTATTCAAAGGACACGGTAGCATCCTCTTTTCCCTTGACATTATGGACTTAAAATCCAAAGAATATATATTTCCCGTTCAAAAAGAAAAACAGTTCATTGAATCCTTGATGTCAGGAAATGTGGATAAGGCACGGAGCATCTATATCGATATCGTAGGCGAAATATCAGAATATTCTTTCACCGTTGTTCAACTTGTCATATCGCATTTAGCACTCACCGTTAATAACGTCTTGCGGGCATTAAAAAAGAACAATGCGATTTTAACGATACCCGAATTCGATACAACGTTCTTACTTCCAAATCGTGTTGAAACCATGGAAGAAATCAACACTCCGTATTTCAAGATATTTGAAGAAATAAGTCAAAAACTCGAAGAGAAACGAAGTACAAAACAAGAAGATCTCATTAGAAAAGTACATCAAATTATTGAGCGGGATTATTGCAATTCCAATCTGTGCTTAAATTCAATTGCAGACGAGTTATCGATGTCTCCAATTTATTTCAGCCGGTTATATAAACAATTAACCACAAAAGCACTATCTGATATAATTAGCGAAATGCGGTTGAATAAAGCCAAAGAGCTACTGAAGACTTCTGAATACACCATTGTTGATATCGCTGAAAAAACAGGTTTTACTAATAGTTCGTATTTTTATCGTTTATTTAAGAATAGTACTGGTATAACCCCAAGCGATTATAGGAAAATACAATAAATGTGCGTTTAGATCCAAAATCAAATCATTATGCAAAAAAAAAGAGACTTCCCTAAGTTCAATGAACTCACGAGAAGTCTCTAATTTAACACGATGTGTTCAAGACCAGGGTTCTCCACTCACGAAAATCCTTGATGCATAAGGGTTTTATCCCTTATTACATCATGCCGCCCATTCCACCCATGCCGCCCATATCAGGCATACCTGGTTTGTCTGCTTCTGGCTTATCAGCGATTACTGCTTCAGTAGTCAAGAACATTGCAGCTACAGATGCAGCATTTTGCAATGCAGAACGAGTTACTTTAGCGGGGTCAACGATACCAGCTTCGAACATGTTTACCCATTCATCAGTAGCAGCATTGTAACCAATACCGATTTTTTCTTTCTTCAAGCGATCCACAATAACGGAACCCTCTTGACCAGCATTAGCTGCGATTGTACGGATTGGTTCTTCAAGAGCGCGTAATACGATGTTTACGCCAGTTCTTTCGTCACCAGTCACGTCTACAGCATTGACTGCATTGTATACGTTAACGAGTGCAGTACCACCACCAGATACGATACCTTCTTCAACCGCAGCGCGAGTTGCATTCAAGGCATCTTCGATGCGTAGTTTGCGTTCTTTCAATTCTGTTTCTGTTGCTGCACCGACTTTGATTACTGCTACGCCGCCAGACAATTTAGCCAGACGTTCTTGCAATTTCTCTTTGTCGAACTCAGAAGTAGTATCTTCCAATTGTGATTTAATTTGGCTTATACGAGCATCGATATCAGCTTTGTTACCGCTACCGTCTACGATGATTGTATTTTCTTTCGTTACACGTACTTGACGTGCAGTACCCAATTGTTCAATCGTTGCAGATTTCAGGTCAAGACCCAATTCTTCTGTAATCACTTGTCCACCAGTCAATGCAGCGATATCTTGAAGCATTGCTTTACGACGGTCACCAAATCCTGGTGCTTTAACAGCAACTGCGTTGAATGTTCCACGCAATTTGTTCACTACCAGCATAGCTAGTGCTTCGCCTTCGATATCTTCAGAGATGATAACAAGCGGTTTAGCTTGTTGAACAATTTTCTCAAGCAATGGCAAAATTTCTTGTGTGCTTGTGATTTTCTTATCTGTGATTAGGATGTATGGATTCTCAAGAACAGCTTCCATTTTGTCCGTATCTGTAATCATGTATGGAGAAATGTAACCGCGGTCGAATTGCATACCTTCCACGACTTCCAATTCAGTTGCGAATCCGCGGGATTCTTCAACAGTAATAACACCGTCATTCCCGACTTTTTCCATAGCTTCAGCGATCAATTCGCCAACTTCGTCGTCACCAGCAGAAATCGATGCAACTTGTGCAATGGATTGTTTGCCTTCGATTGGTTTAGCGATGTTCTTTAGTTCGATAACAGCCGCTTTAACGGCTTTCTCGATCCCTTTACGAATAACCATAGGGTTAGCACCTGCAGTAACGTTCTTAAGACCTTCACGAATCATCGCTTGAGCTAGAACTGTTGCTGTAGTTGTACCATCACCAGCTACATCATTCGTCTTCGTAGCAACTTCTTTAACGAGCTGTGCGCCCATGTTCTCAAAAGCGTCTTCAAATTCGATTTCCTTAGCAATGGTTACACCATCATTGGTAATAAGCGGACTACCAAATTTCTTCTCAAGAACTACGTTACGGCCTTTAGGTCCCAATGTTACTTTCACTGCATTTGCCAAAGCATCAACACCGCGCAGCATAGAGCGGCGAGCGTCTTCTCCAAATTTAATATCTTTTGCCATGGTGATGTATTCCCCCTTATGGTTTATATATTACATATGTTCATTTTATAATTAACCTAGAATCGCATGGATGTCGCTTTCTTTCATAATCAAATATTCTTTACCTTCATATTTGATTTCTGTTCCGGCATATTTAGAGAAAAGAACCTTATCGCCTTCTTTTACTTCAAGAGCAACACGCGCTCCATCTTTTACAGAACCGCTTCCTACAGCAATAACTTTACCTTCTTGCGGCTTTTCTTTAGCGGAGTCCGGAAGGACAATTCCAAATGCTGTTGTTTCCTCTTGCTCGATTGGTTCTACCAATACGCGGTCACCTAAAGGTTTGATCATGAAAAATAGCCTCCTTATTAATATAGTATGTTGTGATACAGTAACATCTGTCGAAATATGTATTAGCACTCGACAAGCCTCAGTGCTAACAACCAATTTTTATGATACTCAACTTGGGCACATTTTTCAAGTCCCTTTACGGTATTTTTCAAAATAAAATGTGGAAGCTCTCATCCATTCTATCCATCCACAGGTTAAATATGCCTCTAATAAAGCTAGAACATTTCCAAATGATTCCTTTCACAAAGGAGAACCCCTTTTAAACGATTGGCTCGTCCCTTTGTAAATGACAGAGCATATGTTTCATATCATACTTGCACATACTCGCAAAAACGGCCTTATCGCCCCTTTTGAGGACAATAAAGCCGTTTTTGTTTGAGTATTATGATTTATCGGTTGGTTGCTGATATTTCGCTTCTAGCGCCTCATCAGCTGCTAACTGTTTGCGATATATAAGTGCCGATACAAATACACTGAATTCATATAATACTAGGAGTGGAATCGTCACTAAAAAGTCAGAGATGAAATCTGGTGGTGTGATCACTACAGCAATAAAGATGAGTACAAAATAAGAAATCTTTCGCATTTTGCGCAAACGTATTGGATTCAAGATTCTAATTTTGGTTAAAAACATCACAACCAGCGGTAGTTCAAAGAGAAGCGCTAAAGGAATCACTAAACTAAACATAAAGCTAAAGTATTGCGTAATGCCATACGTTTCTTCTAGTCCCATGCTTTTAGTCACTGTCGTTGTAAAGGATAGTGCCATCGGAAACACAATATAGTAAGCAAAGGAGATCCCCGCTAAGAAAAGAATTAACACAAACGGCACATATCGTAATGCTGCTTTACGTTCTTGTTCCCTTAAACCTGGACCTACAAAGGCCCACAATTGATACGCGATCCACGGAATCGATATGACGAGCGATACAACCATGGAAATTTTCATGTATATCCCAATGGCATCCCAGAAGGAGAAGGCATGGAGTACAAAATCCTTGGCCGTATCCGCTTTGAGTAAATAATCATAGATAGGCTTGGCCAGAAACAAACCGATGATAAGTCCCACAAGAAATACAACCAAAATATAAATAATTCTTTTACGCAGTTCACCCAAATGTTCAAAAATGGACATCTCATCCTGCACTACTGACATATATGTCACCTCCGATTTTCACGCCTATTTTGGACAGAACAAAATCCCTCCCCAGAGGAAGGGACGAGACTGCCAGTATGATACTGACGCACTATTCGGGAAGGCGTTTATTTTCCAATTCATTCTGAGAATTGTCACCTTTTTTCACTTCAGTTTTCTGTGAAGCTGAATCATCCATGATGTCACGTGCACCATTTTTGAATTCGCGGAATGTCCGTCCTACAGCACGTCCTAGTTCAGGTAACTTGTTGGGTCCGAACAGCAGTAGAGCTAATATCACAAGCAAAATAATACCCGGGGTTCCAATTCCACCTAACATTATCAATTCCTCCTTATTTTTAAAATCACCTAACTATATCCTTATGAAAATTCTCTGATGATCTATTCTTTCAACTAAAACAAATATTCAATATACGAATTATACCATAACTTATGTCACATAAACACAGCGATTTTCGTGATTAATTCGCAATAAATGTAGTGGTCTATTGCCGATATTGACCTGTGACCATTAGAAGTGCTTCAGGTAGCTGATCCATAATCGCTGCTAGACATTCGTGTACACCTTTAGGGGTGCCTGGTAGATTCACAATAAGCGTTCTGCCTCTTATGCCACAAATACCACGAAATAGCATGGCAGATCGATTGCGTTGCATCACCGCTTCTCTCATCGCTTCCGACATCCCGGGAACCTCACGTTCAATAACCTTCCTTGTTGCTTCTGGGGTTACATCTCGGATGGCAAGTTCCGTTCCTCCTGTGGTTAGAACGAGATCCGCCCTAAAATAATCCGTTAGTTCAATAAGTGATGCCATAATTTCATCCTGTTCATCAGGCACGATGCGGTATTCTACGATTTCTCCGCCCAATTCCTCTTCTATCAACTCCCGGATGACCTGGGCACTCGTATCTTCACGCTCGCCTCTGGCTCCTTTATCGCTGGCAGTTAAGATCGCTGTTTTCCATACCATGTGATCACCCTCCTCCCTTTCTTCTATATATTATCTCTACGCTTTAAGTTGATAATCTCCGCTCTTTCCACCTGACTTAGACAGTAGCAGCGTGGGTCCTATGACCATATCCTTTTGTAGCGCCTTACACATGTCATATACCGTAAGGGCAGCAGCGGACACAGCAGTCAATGCTTCCATTTCCACGCCTGTCTTTCCAGTAGTCTTGACGGTTGCTTCTATGTATAGTTCATTATGATCATTATCTGTAAAATGAATATTTATGCCCGTGAGTGGCAAAGGGTGACACATTGGAATCCAATCGGATGTTTTCTTCGCAGCCATAATACCTGCTACTTGAGCCACTGCAAGTACATCACCTTTGCTAATTTTACCCGTCTTGATCCTCGTAAGTGTCTCTGCTTCCATCATAACCGTTGTGTGGGCAACCGCCGTACGTGCACTCACGTCCTTGTCGGACACATCCACCATACGCGCTCTACCCTGATCATTGAAATGAGTTAATTCCATCGTTACCCTCCTTATCACAATTCACGATTGCCTTCTCTGTCACGAGAATATCTAGCATTGCATCATGCCTATCCATAGGTACCTTATTCACGACCTGCATTTCATAGCCAAGTCCTATTAAGATAGGAGCTCTCGTATGATCAACGTATGGCTGTAACCGCTCAAATAGACGGTCATAATAACCTCTACCGTACCCTAATCTTCCCCCTACCCTATCAAAAGCAAGACCCGGTACGACAATCACCTCTGGCACAAAATGATGTCCAAGAGCGCTTGTAAGCAAAGGATTCGGTTCCTCGATACCATATGAGCCTGACGACAATTCTTCCCAATTATGAAGTGGATAGATATCCATAGAATAATCACTAGGATCACATCTTGGAACAAGCACTTGTAGTCCCTTATTCCATCCCCATTCAATTAAGGGTCTTGTATTCAATTCGGAGCGAAAAGGAATGTAGACTAGAAAATTACTAATCCCCAAGGATTCGATCTCTTGTGTCATATGATGAATAGCCTTATTAGACCATTGTTCACGCTGAAAATCGGTACAAACATTACGCGCCTTATTCATACTTAAGCGCAGTTTTTTTTTGATATCGGATAATGGGTGTTCATTCCTGTTCATTCCCATGCAGCCGCCTTCTCTATGCTTACTCAGACTTATGATTTGCCTATAGTGTACCACTGTTGCTTTCTTTTCGCCAAGATTGGTCAGAAGTCCTGCTATGGAAGTCGCGTATTCTAGCCTTTTCATGTAAAATAGCTATTAAATAAGTACAAAGATGGAGGTTTCTACCGCATGTTACTTCAGGCTACTGGAATTAGAAAATTATACGGAGTTCATCCGGTTCTCGATGGAATTAATATACAAATTCTCGAAAAAGAGCGAGTCGGACTCGTTGGCGTAAATGGTGCAGGTAAGTCCACCTTCCTACAGATTCTAGCAGGGGAAATATCCCATGATGGAGGACAAATCTTCAAAGCAAAAGAAACAACCATTGGATATCTTGCACAGAATAGCGGTCTCCATTCAGATCAAACACTCTGGGAGGAAATGCTAACCGTGTTCACTCCTTTGATCAATGCCGAACAAGAATTACGATTAATGGAGACTCAGATAGCCGATCCGATATCGATGGAGAACCCTAAGAAATATCAAGATCTATTAGATCGATATTCGCTCCGTTCCGATTGGTTCAAAGATCAAGGCGGATATGAAATGGAGACCAAAATACGAAGCGTACTTCATGGTATGGGTTTCGGTGATTTCGCACCCGACACACCCATCACAACACTTAGTGGTGGACAGAAGACTCGGCTTGCGTTAGCACGCATTCTTTTACTGGCTCCCGATTTACTTATGCTGGATGAACCTACGAACCATTTGGACATCGCTACGTTGACGTGGTTAGAGGATTACTTACGCTCTTACTCAGGTTCCTTATTAATCGTATCCCATGACCGTTATTTCTTAGATCGGTTAGTAACGACAATCGTTGAGATTGAGCGACACCAATCTAAACGTTACACGGGTAATTACAGTCGATATATTGATCTGAAGGCTGCTGAATACGAGTCACAATTGAAACAATATGATAAGCAACAGGGCGAAATTGCGCGTATGGAAGACTTTGTTCAACGTAATATAGTACGTGCCTCCTCCACAAAGAGAGCGCAGAGTCGCCGCAAATCCCTTGAGAAAATGGATCGACTAGATAAGCCAAACGGAGAGCTGAAGAAGGCGCACTTCTCTTTTGAAGTAGAGTATTCGTCAGGGAAAGAAGTTTTACAGGTTCGTGAACTGTCTGTCGCATTTAATCCGTTAGAACCCCTATTCCAGCATGTGTCTTTTGATATGCGTCGTGGTGAAACGGTTGCCTTAATCGGACCCAACGGGATTGGAAAATCGACCTTGTTCAAATGTATGCTCAACACACTCGTACCTGCTGCCGGAAATATCCATTGGGGCACAAAAGTGAAAATTGGGTATTATGATCAAGAGCAGACCAACTTAAATTCAGCAAATACCGTGCTTGAAGAGCTATGGAGCGAATATTCCCATATGGAAGAATCCCGTATTCGAACGGTACTTGGAAACTTTCTATTTAGTGGCGAAGATGTGCTCAAGAAAATCTCAGCACTCAGTGGCGGAGAAAAGGCCCGGGTTGCGCTAGCCAAACTTATGCTCCTGGAAGCTAACATGCTGATCCTTGATGAACCGACCAACCATTTAGACTTATTCAGTAGAGAAGTGCTTGAATCGGCCTTAATCGATTATGAAGGAACGCTTCTTTTTATTTCACATGACCGTTATTTCCTTAATAAGATGGCCGAACGAATTGTAGAACTTTCTCCAACGGGGACAGAGCAGTTCCTCGGGAATTATGATGATTATACAGAGAAAAAACAAGAATTAGCCGAAATCCAGCAAGAAGCGACTCTTGCAGCAAGATCTACATCCAAATCAGACTCCAGTTTTGATGCTGGAGACAAGCCTGGGGCATCCTCATTTGAAGCAGATAAACTCGCCAAACGTGAAGAACGCAATCGACAACGTCGACTAGTTACATTAGAAGAAGAAATTCACGTACTGGAAGAAGAGATTCAGGCTATTGAAACTAAGATGGCCCTCCCTGTAGTTTTTCAAGATTATATGGCCCTACAAGAACACCAACAAGTGGTCGATTTGAAAAAAACAGCTCTTGAAGGTGTTTATGCCGAATGGGAAATCCTTGCTGTAGAATAAGCAAAAAACAGTCGGAAATGCAATGATAAAAGAAATACAAAAAAAGTTTTATTCTATTATTTGGAGTTATACACAATGTTATCCCCGTAAAACGTGCATAACTCCACCCTAAAAATAGCCCTGAGGGCTATTTTTTTAGGGTTTATTGAGTTTTTTTTGAAAAACCCACTTTTATCCACCAAGTTATACACACTATCCACAATTTTCATGAAAAAAGTATCCACGGTTTCAAAATTGATTCAAAGCTATATATATTCCTATTTGAGGGGATTTGTACACAATTCGACATGGATATGTGGATAACTTTGTCCACATCTTGACAAGCCTTATCTTGCTACTTTATAAGATTGATTTCACGCTACACATCCCTAAATTCGTTTACTATGGACACCGTTCACCTCCAGTTGTACAAAGTACAACTACATTCGGCCTAACTGTACTAACACTCATGTTAGTAGTAACTCATTTTAGCGTATTTTGCCATTCAGCAGACTATGACGCTTTCTGAATTGCGAATCTAATATTTCTCAGAAGTTAGACTTTTCTCCATTAGACTGAACGATATACCGAAAGTGCACTATTACATGCGGCAATATACGCCAATCCGGCAGCCATCACGATATCCTGATGGATTGCTGTACCACGGTAGGTTTTACCTTCCCATTCCACCATTACAGCGGCTTCAGCATGTGCTTCTTCTCCTGTGCTAAGGGAGTGCAGTTCCAAGTCACCAAAGTTAATCTCTGCCTCTATACCTTGGCTTATCGCCATAATCAAGGCTTCCAGAGGTCCTTTTCCAGTAGCCGTATGTGTGGACTCTCGGTCTTCATGGAGATGGCGTAGCGTAACAGATGCAATACGTTCCTCTGCGCTACCCGATTGCACCTGAACTTCTCCGAGTTCAAAATTCTGCATCCTTTTACCTGTCGTTTGACTTACCATCTTCAGCAACAGGTCATCACTGACGACTTTTAAACGGTCCGCTGTTTCTTTAAAGATACCATACAGTACTTCCAACTCTTCATCCGTCATCTTCATCCCGTACCTTGCGATACGGTCTTTTAGAGCATGCCGGCCCGAATGTTTACCTAGAATGATCATGTCACGTGGAATACCTAATGATTCAGGATTCATAATCTCATAAGTACTTCGATCCTTAAGGAGTCCATCTTGATGAATACCAGACTCATGCTGAAATGCATTACGACCTACAATCGGCTTGTTGTATGCCATTGGAAAATGCATCGCACTACTAACCGCCTTTGATGCTCCGTATAGCTTCTCCACCGAAATGCCCGTTGAGTAATTCAATGAGTCTTTTCTCACTTCCAAAGCCATGACCAATTCCTCCAGCGCACAATTTCCAGTTCGCTCGCCTACCCCGTTCACTGTCACTTCTATCTGAGATGCACCATTCTGAATAGCAGCAAGGCTATTAGCTACCGCAAGCCCCAAGTCGTTATGACAGTGAGCGCTGTATAGGACGCTCGATCCTCCTCTTGCTCCTTCACGGACTTTCCGGAACATATCCCCATACTCTTGCGGTAGTGCATAACCTACGGTATCTGGGAGATTAATCATGGTCGCTCCTTCTTCGATCACAGCCTCTACGATCTCAATCAGATCATCTATTCCTGTACGAGCTGCATCCATAGCTGTGAATTCAACTTGGTCACTGAATTGCTTAGCATAAGCTGTCATTTGTCGTGCCATAGCTAGGACTTCCTTCCGACTCATACGTAATTGGTACTTCAGGTGAATATCAGATGATGACAGAAAGAGGTGAATCCGACGGCGCTCAGCGTCCCTTGTAGCTCGAACTGCAGCATCAATATCTCCCTTTACCGCTCTAGCGAACCCACATATCTCTACTTGCTGAAACTGTCGTGATATAGCTTCTACCGCAGAGAACTCTCCTGGACTAGAGATAGGGAATCCCGGTTCTAACACATCTACACCAAGCTCTACAAGCTTTGCAGCAAGCTTCACTTTCTGGTCCGGTTGTAGGCTTGCACCCGGTGCCTGTTCTCCGTCGCGTAGCGTCGTATCAAATATTATAATCCTTGGTGATGTTGTTGTTATTTTTGTCATTTTAATGACCTCCTAAAAGATTTTGGAAAGCTAGACTGCTCTGAATAATCTTCGTTTCAAAATCTAACCCATTATCCGTTATCTTCGCTTCAAAACCCGGATTAGATGAATAGTTAGATGCTCTTCCAACAATGTACAAGTCCTATTAACGAGAAACTTCCTGTTATTCATCTTCAGCTCCATCAAGCACCAATTTCTAGATTCAATCCGGAAGCATAATCCTTAGTTTTCTGAAGCCCGGAAAACAGAAAAAAACCTGCCATCTCTTATTTATAAGAGACGACAGGTTTTCACCTTCCGCGGTACCACTCTTGTTGGCGCAAATAAAATAAGCACCCACTTTGTTCTTTATGTCCGGTTAGATGACCTTACATAAAGAGTACCCTTTAACGGTGGACAACCGAACTCGTGTACACTTCTTCCGAAGTTCCACGAACTTAACTCCCGGGCGAGATTCAAAGGGATTTGCCGCTGTGTCACACCAATTCCACAGCTCTCTGAAAGACATTGTCCTTTTACTACTCCCGATCATGGTCTATATTGATATCTATTTTTGTATACAAAAAAGCCCGTCATCTCTTATATCAAGAGACGACAGGCTGTTCACCCATTCGCGGTACCACTCTTGTTGTCCTTCCTACCCATGTAAACATAGGATGATTGGAAGAACCCCTCAAACGCCTTCAGCCATGACTAACGTTAAAGAAATGGACTGACCGGCTTACCCTCTTACGGAGGCTATCGTAACGGTATACTTCCCCAGCGTGCACTACCAGGCCTGTGAACTCATTCTTCACAGTGTTCCACCGTTCCGCTCCCAAGCGAGTTCAGGTTCCTTCGACTGCGTTGCACCAACCCGCAGTTCTCTGTCATTTCCCAGAATACCTTACTACTCATGTTCATCGCGTTTACTACAATCTGAAATTTAAACTGATTATATCTACCTCAGTAAAATTTGTCAATATGCGAATGTCCAGCATGGAATACCACAATGGATTTACATACCCTCACTCATTCTAGGGTATTGCTGCCCCAAGCTTCCAACGATAGTTGTGGATCTGCTTTCATATCAAGTGATGTGAAATATTGTTCACGCCATTTAAGATAGGCTGCAGCACCGATCATCGCAGCATTATCTGTACAATATTCAAATGGAGGAATAGAGAGATCTATGCCTTCTTTAGCACATTGTCGACTGAGTTCAGCTCGTAGGCCACGGTTAGCGGCAACACCACCACACAACAGAAGTTGCTTCACATCATAGGCTTTCACAGCACGTATCGCTTTGGTAACAAGAACTTCCACGACTGATTCTTGGAATCCACGGGCAATCGCACCAGAAATCGGTGCATCTCCGCGCATTTTACGCTGATTAATGACATTTAAGACGGCTGACTTCAAGCCGCTGAAGCTAAAGTCGTACGATCCCGGCTCTAACCATGCACGCGGAAGATCGATAGATTCTTCTGACTCCAGTGCCATCCGGTCTACATGAGGTCCTCCAGGGTAAGGGAATCCAATCGAACGTGCTACTTTATCATAAGCTTCCCCTACAGCATCATCCCTAGTCCGTCCGATCACTTCGAACTGACCTTCTTGCTTCATAAATACAAGCTCTGTATGGCCACCGGATACTACTAATACCATACAAGGATAATGAATTTCGCCAACTAATCGATTGGCATAAATATGTCCTGCGATATGATGTGTACCAATTAAAGGTTTAGAAATAGCCACAGAAAGACTCTTTGCAGCTACTACACCTACCAATAGAGCACCTACAAGTCCGGGTCCCTGCGTCACTGCAATCGCTGATAGTTCTGTCATCTTGATTCCCGAAGCTGCTACCGCTTCATCAAGCATAAGAGTGATATTCTCTACATGTTTACGTGAGGCGACTTCTGGCACAACTCCGCCAAAAGCTTTATGTGTCTCAATCTGACTTGCAATCAGATTGGACATCACTTCATGCCCATCTTTCACGACAGCTACAGCAGTTTCGTCACAGCTTGTCTCAATGCTTAAGATATAACAAGGACGATCTTCATTCTTATGTTCATTCATCAATCTCTACTCTTCCTTCCCTACTACCATACTCCTCATATTCTGGCAAATCCGCCCACATGATCACAGCATCCTCATGATTGTCAGAATAATAGCCTTTACGGAGTCCTGCTGATACAAATCCTTTTTTCTCATACAATCTTCGAGCGATGGTATTAGATACACGAACTTCCAATGTCATCCGAATCATTCCCATATTAGCGGCAATAATCATCAATTCTTCCATAAGACGATCGCCTAATTTGCGTCCACGATATGCCTGCAATATAGCAATGTTCGTCACATGTGCTTCATCAACAATCATCCACATCCCTGCATACCCAATAGGATCCCCATCATTTTCCATAACCAGGTACTTTGCGAAGAGGTTGTTCATTAATTCATTACGAAAAGCCGTCTCCGACCACGGCAATGTAAACGCTTCGTGTTCAATGACCATGACATTAGGGATATCCTCTATTTTCATGGGACGAAACGAGAATCCTTCATGTTCTTCATTACTCCTCTGTTCCATTAACATAACCTAACTCCCTTCATGGCTTGCGAAGGAGATTGGCTTCTGCCTCAGCAAGCTGGGTATAATTTGGTACCAATGAATGCATATCATCTTGTGCCCCAGTAAGAAACTTCTCTGTTCCTAAGATCCCAACATAACGGCCCTCCAAATCGTATGAAACGATATGAAGAACATCACCTAAACGTATTCTAAGTTGCTCAGCTGTCTCCTTGTGTAGGTTAACATCCCCTACAAACCAGATAGATTGTGGCTGTTCCTCCTCGGGTGTAGCCTCTATTCGATGAACTAACTCTTCTGTCCATTTCTCCATTAAGCGGATAGCATCCTGCTCAAGACGATCAGGCGTCTTTCCGGCAGATGAACTAAACAGAGCTGTGTACACTTGACCACGTCTAGCATCAATAAGAGGAATAATCCAATTCATCTGGCCAGATTCCAGCTTATCCTCTTGTCCATTTATTGCATGAATAAAGCCGCCATATGCTAATGAATGCAGCGTTGATATTCCTACCACCGGGACATTCCAAGCCCAAGCCAATGTCTTCGCTGCTGTAACGGCAATACGAGTGCCCGTATAAGAACCTGGACCGACGCCTACCGCAATACCTTGTACATCTGTATTTAATGTAGCAGAGGCTTTCAGTACCTCTTCTACGATCGAGAGAATACGAATGGAGTGATTTCGTTCGCCAAATTCATTGATCTCGTGTAGTACCTTGCCATTGTCCATAATAGCTACAGATAATGACGTTGTGGATGTATCCAATGCCAAAATCCGTTGCAAGGATTCTGACTTCTGTGATTTGTTCATGATTTAAAGACTCCATTCTTATTCAGGTTACAACACCATTCCTCATATGGACTTCCAAACCCTCGAATCGTAATCTTACGTTGATCAATTCCCGTGGTCTCCATAAATAAATGCAAATGAGGTTCTGGCAGAAGTTCACTTATGATCTGGGACCATTCTACCAAACATACACCTTCGCCATAGAAATACTCGTCCAGCCCAAGCTCATCCGCTTCATCTATAGAAAGACGATAAACATCCATATGATAAAAAGGTACTCTACCTTCATATTCTTTAATAATTGTAAATGTAGGACTGTTCACGATACCTTTCACACCTAAATGCTTAGCGAATAGTTGTGAGAAAGCCGTCTTCCCGGCACCTAAATCACCATCAAGTCCGATCACAGTACCAGGTATTGCAGCATCAGCAAGCCAAGCCGCTAGCGCCTCCGTGTCCTGTAAATGATTAGAAGTATATATGTATTGCTCTTTATCATGACTCATTTCCAACATAAACCCACCTTTACGGCCATTTCCATCATAACTTGACCTTTATTATATCGGTCCACGCTAGGACCCGCAAGAAGCGACAACATCTATTTCATAATGCGAAGCACGAGATACGTCTCAAAAAGAACTTCGCAATACCTTAACAAGACGTCAATCGAAATGGTTCGTTCCATAATATGCATAAATCCGCCTTTATATAAAATCATAAAAAAGGCCCAACCCGCTACTTTCAACGGATTGAACCTTTCTGAAGTTATGATGATATCTGCTCAATGTCGTGTTCTATATTGCTCAGTTATTACTGATGCTCATCTTCAATAAGACGATCCACACTTACCGTATGCGTATTATCCGGTCGTGATCCAAGCTGAACGGTTGCCATACCATTGAATTCATCCACTTGTTCAATCCATACAGGCTTCCCGTCTAATTTAACGGCATAATTATACTTGTCATTAAAAATATCAAGGGCTCTTCTAACGTCCATTATTATCGCTCCTCTTTACTGTCGTATTCAGAACTCGTCTTCTGACTCCAGGAACAACTTATCTGGTGGAATATCCCCAATGTACCCATTAGATATCGTTACTTGTCCACCACCCAGACCCTCATTTACCATTCGATCCACATCTAAAAGATAAGTTTCTTCATCATTGTTTACTTCTGTTTTATCTTGATCAACCATGACTTATCACTTCCTCCTGTGTATTCATGATGCTTCCGACTGACCCTTTTAAATATGCCCCTCAGCCTATCCAGTCATGCATAGGTAGCTCCGCTAATACGAATGCTAATTGGATATACTACCTGTTAAATCAGCAAGAAACTTAAGCAAAACACTTAAAGAAGTTGTTCAAAAAGTCATCTTTTGATCACGAAGTAAATCAGTGGAATCGACATCGAATCTTGCATTTAGCCGGTCCTTCTGGTGCTCACGTAGGTTTTGGCTATGCTCCACTTACCTAGCTTCATCCAACCTTCTCGGTGCTGAAAATCCGACTTTTTGAACACGCACTTGAACTTATTTCTTATCCTTTTTCAAAAAAATAGGAGTGATAATTCATGCATACGGTGTGGAAAGGTGCAATCAGTTTTGGTCTTGTTCATGTCCCTGTCAAAATGTTCTCTGCGACGGAAGATAAAGACATTTCAATGAGGTATGTCCATAAAGTATGTGGTAGTCCACTTTCATACGTTAGAAAATGTCCTGTTTGTGAGAAAGAAGTGGAATGGGAGGAAATATCCAAGGGATATGAATATGAGAAGGGGAAGTTCGTTCTTTTTGAAAAAGAGGAACTTGAACAATTATCAGATCAAAACAATAAGAATATTACCATTTTGGATTTCGTGGATTTGACGGAGATCGATCCCATCTATTTTCAAAAAACCTACTACTTATCTCCAGACCAAGCAGGTTCAAATGCCTATATGCTTCTTATGGAAGCCATGCGTCAATCTGGAAAAATTGGCATTGCCAAAATCTCCATCCGTTCTAAAAGTAGCTTAGCCGCTATTCGTGTGCTTGATGAGTGTTTGATCATTGAGACGATCTTTTATCCTGATGAGATTCGTCCTGTCTCCCAAGTACCCAATCTCCCGGAACATACGGAAGTGAACATTAAGGAATTGGATATGGCTAAGATGCTCATTCAGCAGCTCTCAACCCCTTTTGACCCGAGCAAATATACGGACGATTATCGCGTAGCATTACTACAACTAATTCAAAATAAAGTTGCTGGTGAAGAAGTTAAAATTGCTCCGGCACGGCAAGAGACCCATGTCATTGACCTCATGGCCGCACTTCAGGCAAGCATCGAAGCGGTGAAACCAATGGTCACAGATCCTGGTAAGCCTAAGCGAAAACGAAGCACAAGCACGAAGAAAGAAAGCGGGAGCTTTGAGAGTAGTACAAAACCTAAACCACGTAGCCCCTCTAAGAACAAAAAGACAGTTTCTTAGACTAAGATTCGATGAGTTCGATGAGGTACCAAATGTAGAAAAGAGGGTACTGAAATGTCATCTGCTCGCATCAAAGGAAGCATTCTCGTGGAAGGTCATCAGATTCCTGTGTCCAACCCTGATAAATTACTGTGGCCGGAAATGGGGATCACCAAAGCGATTTATTTACAAAAGCTCGCTATCCTTGCTCCTTACTTGCTTCCTTACTGTAGAGACCGCCTTTTGACAACGATCCGTTATCCGCATGGCGTGGATGGCGAATTTTTCTATCAAAAGAATGCACCTACACCACTTCCACCTTATGTATCTACAGTTACACATGATGATATTTCATATATCGTTCTTCAAGGGCTACCTGATCTACTTTGGTTGGGGAATTTAGCCGTACTGGAATTTCATCCTTCGCTTCATTATGCTCACAGCGATCTACCTTGTGAATGGATGATTGATCTAGATCCTTCACTTGAAATTGAGCCACGGATCATGGAAGCGACAGCTGTAGTAGGTGAGGTTCTTTCCTCTTTAGGAATTCAGTCTATTCCCAAGACGTCGGGAGCAACCGGCGTTCAGATTATCATCCCTGTGGAAGAAGGAATCACTTTTGACGATCTACGGAAGATTGGACATTTCGTGGGACGTTATGTCGAGGAGCGCCATCCAGAGCTATTTACGCTTGAAAGGCTGAAGAAACACAGGGGCGATAAAATATACTTCGATTATTTACAGCATTATGTAGGGAAAACGTTGGCGGCTCCTTATACTCCCCGTGCCAGAACACGAGCTACCGTGTCTACACCTCTTACATGGGAGGAAGTTCATAACAATGTCTCTCCGACTGACTTTCATCTATTGAATATTGAAGCGAGGCTAATGGAAAAAGGAGATTTGCTTGGGGTTATCCCTCCCCAACCTCTTTACCACATACTGCATCATTTAAAGCACAGATAAGCCCGGAAAGAAACACTCCGGGCTTATCACATATATATATGTGATTTATTTTAGATTTAATGGATGGCTTTCTTCTTAAAGCGTCCGCCTTTGACATCATGAATATTACCGATCGCTATGAATGCATCTTTATCCCATTCTGCAACAATCGTCTTCAATTTCGCTTCTTCCAGACGAGTGATTACAACGAAAATAACCTTCTTATTCTCACCAGAATAGGATCCTTCACCTTCGAGATAAGTTACACCACGTCCAAGTCGTTGTGTTAATGCGTCACCAATATCTCTATATTGTTCACTGATAATCCAGACTGACTTCGATTGATCCATACCTTCATTGGTAACGTCAATCAATTTGAAAGCAATATAATAAGCAATAAGGGAATACATTGCATGGTCCCATCCAAAGACGAACCCAGCACTACTAAGTATGAAGAGGTTAATAAACATAACGACTTCGCCCACAGAGAAGGGGGATTTCTTACTCAACAGAATAGCTACGATTTCCGTTCCATCTGTTGATCCACCTGCACGCATAACAAGTCCTACACCAATTCCAAGAATGACACCACCAAATACGGCTCCAAGAAAAGGGTCAGTGGTAAGAGGTGCAACGGGATGTAAAAAATAAGTTCCTAAAGACATCACAATAATGGAGAACAAGGTCGACAAGGCGAAGGTTTTACCAATCTGCTTGTAACCAAGAAATAGAAATGGAAGATTTAGAAGGGTTAGAAATATACCCAGTGGCAACTCCGAAAAGTACGAAGCCATAATCGATATCCCTGTTATTCCTCCATCAATGATATCGTTTGGTACTAGAAAAATTTCGAGTGCGACGGAGACAAAAAGAGCTCCAATAATCATCATAACAATTCGAAGCAGTTGAACTGACCTCACGACTGGTGCTTTGGGTGGAAAATTTGGTTTTGCCACAGTATTATCCTCAATAATGTTTGTACTTTTACCCACAAAACTCCCCCTATTCATAATGTTCGTGTTTCGTCTATGTTTTATATTATACCATAGAGTTTATTATGATTTAAAAACAGAGTCTTTTTTGTATCTTTTTTATAATAATGGAGACAGCATCCTGCTTAATAACTCCGCACCCTTATCTAGACGAGACCTTGCTTTAAATTCACTAGGCTGTATCTCTAAGCACTCTTGAAGATCATCCTCGAAATCTTTTACAATACGCTGTATCGTTTTCTGTTCAAATAATACCGCGGTCAACTCAAAATTACAGAAAAAGCTACGCATATCCATATTTGCTGTTCCTACGGTTGCTAGAAGGTCATCCACAATCATGATTTTGGCATGTACGAAGCCTTTCCGGTATTGAAAGAAACGAACGCCCGCTTCCATCAGTTCTTCTACATAAGACAAGGAGGCATAATGAACCAACTTCGAATCCGGCTTCCAAGGAATAATAATTCGCACATCCACGCCACTAACCGCAGCGGATTTAAGTCCCTCATAAATACCTGAATCAGGGATAAAGTATGGAGAAGTGATCCATATCCTTTCGTTCGCGACCGCTATTGCTCCAAAACACATCTCCTGAATAGCGTCCCACACTTGATCAGGACCACTGCTCAGAATTTGAATTTGCTGATCTCCACGACATTCATGTGCTGGAAATAAGGTGGGATCAACAATTCGCTCGTTTGAAGCTAATTTCCAATCGTTAAGAAATATATTTTGCAGAAAATAAACCGCATCACCTTCTACTTCTAAGTGAGTATCCCTCCAATATCCTACTTCAGGATATAAGCCCAAGTAGTCATCTCCTACATTTAGTCCCCCTACAAATCCCTTTTTCCCATCCACTATAACAATTTTACGATGATTTCTGTAATTTATACGGCGATCAAGGGTAGCAATCATAGGGGGAAGGAAGAAATAAAATTCAACACCCGCATCTTTAAATCGATTTATAAACGGATTCTTTAAGTGGTGACTTCCAACCCCATCGCAAACAATACGAACTTTAATTCCTGACTGTGCCTTTCGAATCATCATATCCTGAAATTTATTGCCAATCATATCGTCCCTAAAAATATAAAATTCAAAATGAATATGATCCTCTGCTGACTCCATCGCCTCAAGCATTGCTTGATAGGCTTCTTTGCCATCCGTTAGAACTCGACTCTCATTGCAACCCGTTATCGGACTCTCTGATATATTCGATAGCAAACTAAACAAGCGCTTTTGAGTGTGGAACTTGGAATTGCTCATCTCTTCTACATTCTCTACAATGACAGCTTCTTTCCACAATTGAGATCGGATTTCCTGAAATAGACGCGATCCTTTTGAACGAACCTCCTTACGTTTATGGTATTCCTGAGCCACAAAGTAATACATAATAAAACCAACAAGTGGAAAGCAAAACAATATAAACATCCAAGCTAGAGCTTTAGAAGGATTTCGAAATTCTAGCATTAGTATCGTTGCCATTTGAAAAATAAATACAACCAATGCAATAAGAATCCACATCATACGCCTGCCTCCTTCGAATAAGAGTTATAATCCTCATATTATTCATCTATCTAGATAGATTGAAATAAACATTCCTCAACCTTTATTTCATTCTATCTAGATAGATTGAAATAAAGACACCTCGTCCTTTAATTCATTCTATCTATGTAAAGTTCATCATTGACCAACCTATCAAGGGTTTATTCAATACATAACCACGCTATGGACAAATTTAACCAATAATCCCCAAATATATTTGACATGTTTAGAGATTTCTACGAATAAATAGAATATAACCAAGCTATCCACATCCAATGCCTAGAAAGGAGTTGCCATGAAAAGTACGAAATCCAAACAACCCATAACCCTACTTGTTCTACGTGATGCACAGCATTCCGTTAAGCAAATCCAACTCTCTAAACCTTTACTTATCGCCGTACCTACTATTGCTATTCTGTCCCTTTCTGGCCTGATTATCTCCATGCAAGTTCATTCTTCCCAAGTGATCTCTAAGTTGGAACAGCAAATGCACATACAGACGATGACAAACAATCAGATGGAGATAACCGTCAGTAACCGTGAAGAAGCCATCTCAAGATTACAGAATGAAATAATCAATCTTTCCTCTGACGCACAAGATATGAAGGGCAAGATGCAACGTGTAAATGATCTAGAAAAAGAATTGCAAAAATTCATCAATAATAACACCAGCATGATTTCTGGAAAAACAAAGACTACTCCGATATTAACTAGCGATGATCCCCAGCATGTAGGCGGCGAATTTATCGCTGTAGACACAAGTGAGATTCTCGATCTTACGCGAGAGACAAAGGATGACTTTGAGGAGCTTCGTAAGTTACTTGATTCCATGGAGGACAATATTCCTCGTATGCTTGAAAAAGCTCAAGAGACACAAGATATGCTAGCTGGCATCCCTAATATGTGGCCAACCAGCTCTCACGTTGTTTCCTCTAGCTTTGGGTATAGAAAAGATCCGTTTACTGGTGTAGCAGCCTACCACGCAGGTCTAGACATTTCCGGTAATACCGGAGACTCTGTCTACGCCGCAGGAGCAGGCACAGTGGTTGAGGCTGAACGACGAGGGGCACGTGGCCTTTTTATAAAAATTGAACATCCGGAAGGATTGCAGACGGCATACATGCATTTAAGCAAAATTAATGTAGCTGTGGGAGAATCTATTTCCAAGGGCGAACTCATTGGTGAAATGGGAAGTACGGGCCGCAGTACAGGTTCCCATCTTCATTTCCAAGTAGAGAAAAAGAATGAAGTCGTAAATCCACTTTCATATATTCAGTGATTGAGGGAGCATCGCTCCACAAAACTTAAAGCATATGCTTTCGATGCGAGTTTTGTTACGAAGTAAATCCAAAGGAGCATCGCTCCACAAAACTTTAAGCATATGCTTTCGATGCGAGTTTTGTTACGAAGTAAATCCAAGGAGCATCGCTCCACAAAACTTTTAGGATATGCTTTCGTTGTAAGTTTTTGAAACGACGCTTTGACTGGGGAGTTTTTCTCTCCAAAAACTTTAAGCATATGCTTTCGATGCGAGTTTTGTTACGAAGTAAATCCAAAGGAGCATCGCTCCACAAAACTTTTAGGAGGTCACAAACATGGCAAGATCAAGAAATTCAAACAGAAGAAATTCAAGTGGAGCGACAGACACCCTTATTGGACAAGGTTGTGAAGTCACTGGAAAGCTAACCTGCGAAGCTAACTTGCGGATTGAAGGTTCTTTTAACGGAGAGATTGAGAGTCAAGGGGATATAACAGTTGGAGAGTATGCGGTAGCTCGATCCAATATTAAGGCAAGGGAAGTTGTCATAGCGGGCAAGGTGTACGGGGACATTGCTACAACAGGTAAACTCACCATTACGCCAACTGGACAGATGTTCGGGGATGTATCTGCCTCTTCTCTCATCATTATGGAAGGTGGCGCTTTAAGTGGTACGAGTACGATGAACCATCTCGAGCCTGCCTCTGAGAAGTCAAAGGACGTCAATCCCCGCTTTTTACAACCTGAGGTAAGCTAACGATTGTCTAACCATTGCTATCCTATCTTGTGCACCTCGTAGCCCTGTCATTTCATTCTATTCAGACAAGTAGAAATATAAGGATTAAGTATGTAAAAGATGGAACTTATACTCTCTTATATTTTTACAATAGAATTAAGCCCTGAAGAATAGATACAATCCTATCCTTCAGGGCTTTATTGTTCAAAATCAGATACTCTTATGTTGAAACATCACGTTTCTTGAAAATAACCCATGTGAGTAGTAAGAAACAAATAAAATATGTTGCCAGTACAATTATTGAGAAAGTCAGTGTTGAACCTCCAGGACCCTCGGGTGAATCAATGTAACCTTTTAAATCCATTTGCGTGAATATAACATATTTCATCCACTCATATTTATCCGGATTAAAAAGAAGCAGGAAGATATCTTTAGAGAATAAGACGACCAATGATAAGACTATAGCAAAGGTACTCGAACGAAATAGGGTAGAAATCATAAAGGCTATCGTCGTAATCAATATAAGTTCAACATATTTACAACCTAGAATCATGAGTGTATACGACATGGCACTCCAAGAACTTGAGATTAGTCCTGTACTACCCACATCATAGGTGAACCAAATATTTGCGAATAGAAAGGTAACTCCAAACATCACAAGTGTACTTAATATCCCAAATAATATCACCGATATATACTTGGACAATAGAATTTTAGAGCGACTCCATGGTCGGATCAGAAGTAGCTTAATCGTTCCCCAAGAAAATTCACTTGCCACAGAATCCGCTGCAATGACAACTGCAAATATAATATTCATAAAAAATGTAAAGGTCATCGTTAATAAGGTAACTTCCCAGACACTAGGATTTTCTTGTGACTCAGCCATGAAAAATACAAATGGCATGAGAATACTTACAATAGCTAGAATACTTAACATAATCCAAGTACGGGCGCGACGATATATTTTCATATTCTCATTTAATACTAATTTATTGAAACTAGACAATTTGTTCACTTCCCGTCATTTCCAAGAATTGATCCTCGAGCGAGCGTGTAATCTCACGAATGCCGTATACTTTTAGTCCTGCCTGAACGAGGCGAGCGTTAATATCGGCAACTTCTTCACGTGATACCTTCATAATAAGTAGATTATTCTCCACTCGATCCACACCAAGTATATCAGCAGCTTGTTGCGGATGATCCACATCAAATGCAATTTCAGCAGCGGAAACGGCAACCCCATCCTCATTCTTTAACTGTCGGACATCAATTAATCGACCATTCTGTATAATAGCTACTCTGTCGCACATCAACTCCATTTCAGAGAGTAGATGACTCGATACGAATACCGTAGTTCCCTCAACCCTACATAGATGGCGTAAATAGTCACGTAATTCTCGGATACCTTGCGGATCAAGTCCATTCGTAGGCTCGTCCAAAATAAGAAGTTTGGGGTTGTGCAGAATAGCCTGAGCTACTCCTAATCTTTGTCTCATACCAAGTGAGTAGGTTTTAACTTTGTCATGAATTCGGTTATCCAACCCCACAAGAGCAATGACCTCTTGTATTCTTTGCTTCGTAACTCCCGGCATCATACGGGCGAAATGCTGTAAATTCTGATAACCAGTCAGGTATTTATACATCTCAGGGTTTTCTACAATAGCCCCCACATTCGCTATCGCTGCTTCAAATTGATTCTTAATACTCTTCCCACATATAACAATGTCACCTTGGCTAATAGATATTAGCCCAACCATCATACGGATGGTCGTAGTCTTTCCTGCCCCATTGGGACCGAGAAATCCAAACACCTGACCTGGTGAAATCTCTAGACTCAGATTATCTATTATTGCCTTGGAGGAGATCATCTTCGAGACATTCTCCAAGCGAACAACCGGTTCCTGCTGCATTTAATACGCTCCTTTTAGGATTAACAAATACAACCCTAGCATTTTGGATCTAAGTATAGTGTAACAAATGTTCAGAACATCTTCTCCACAATATTAGAATCTACGTATAATTCACATTCCTTACAATAACCCATCGATGTGTTGTAGCGGTAAAAACAAGTTTTGAAAATAGAACTCTCATGATCTCCTTGTACAATCCGCTCACAGTACACACAATAAAATTGAAATCGCTCAGTCATACGAAAACCTACCCCTCACAGGAATCATCATGTTATTCGACAATATATATCAATCAGATCACAAAAAGATACATTTTGTATCATTAACAGTAATGTACTCGACATTTAATGCATTGTCAAGAATTTCCTCAATAAAAACAGAATATAGTCTCTCGTAATTGTTTATATCTTAGGAATCAAATATTGGTTAGTTAATTGTCCCCATTTATTCAGACTGCTTACGTCCAGTTCTCTAATATCTGGAATAATAAACCTACGTCCTTCAATATCACTTAGAATCCATCTAATTAGGCTCAGAGGATGTACACTTTCGTACTTTTCATTCATTCGAAAAGTCATTCTACCATAACTTGTATCTACTACCCATACCCAATCTTTCCCACTCTGATTTAAAGATACTATCCTTTCAATGGTGGGAATCATATAATACCGCTGAAGTTCCTGCTCAGCTTCCCTTCTACTTTCACCTTCTAACAACGAAAGATCTGAAATTATTGTAATTTCCTCGTCGGTTTCTGTACGAACTGAAATGTATTGATCGGGCATGGTCAATGGAAATGTACGAATCAGTTTCACACCTTTGTATGTCTTTCCTTCTACTTCAGCTTCAAGTACGCCATCAAAGTTTCTCAACAGCTGAATCATATGTACTCCTCTACCTCCTTTGGCTCTTCATTGATTGGTTTCTTAGATGCTTAGATGCTTATTCCCTTGAATTCGTTGCTTTCCGCAGGTGTTCTTTAATCAATTTATGCACTCGTTCCTTCTCTGCACTTGTAATCATGTAATAATATATCCCATTTATTTTCTTACCTTGCCCATTTATCTCCAATGTTTCAATGGTATTCAGATCAGAGCGATAATCCGTTATAAATTTCTTCATTTCATCAAATGTAATATCTGTTTTCACATTGTTTCCTACTTCTTTAAGCATAGATTGAATATGAACGATATTGGCGACTTGGAGAGCATTATTCAACGTCTGCTTCAGTACCTCACGTTGTCTAGCGTTCCGTCCCAAGTCTCCTCGAGGGTCATCATACCTCATACGTGAATAGGCAAGTGCTTCAGCTCCGCTTAGTTTCAAATGGCCTTCTCTGAAATCATAGCCTTCATATTGAAAGGAAAAAGCATTTTCAACCTCAACTCCGCCGAGCAAATCTATAATTTGATTAAAACCCTCCATATTAACTTTAATATAATAATTAATAGGGATATTCAAGAAATTCTCTACCGTCTGAATGGACATGTTTACTCCACCAAAAGCATAGGCGTGATTAATTTTATCAGTGGTGCCATGCCCTATAATCTCAGTTCGCGTATCTCTTGGAATATTGAACATAAGAATAGATTCTTTAAACGGATTCACAGTCAACAGAATCATCGTGTCTGATCGGCCCACATCGTGCTCTCGTTGATCCACCCCCATGACTAGCACAGTATAGGGATCACGTTCATCCATCTTCACAGGTCCACCACTCTTGATATCTGTGCCTGTCGTGAGTGGTTTAGCCGGATCTATACTTGTCGTTATAGCTTTAGTTGGTTCTCTAAGTTCATAGATTGCATTTGCTGTTGATTTCACGGATATGTACAAATATACTCCATAGCCAAATATACTAAGGATACATAAGGATAGAGCTAGTAAAGTTATTTTTATCCAATGTTTCATTAGGTATAACCCCTTCACACTTCTTTTCATTTGATGCCGAGAATAGGAGAACTCATCCATCAATACGCGTATTCCACGTATCTAAATCATTCCAACATCCTTCGTATGGCGCACTATCACATACAAAAACCCCATAATTCCAAAGCGCAGCTTGTTTCACCATTACCGCCGCTTCTTCTTCATGGAGTGGAGTTTCTCTTTCTTTATAATACGGATAAATCCAATACTTCCTCTTTATGCAGTTCTTTAAAATAGTTCGTTGTACTGGATGTAACCAATGAGAAATATGCTTTTGCAACGGCATCCCATTGATACTTATTACTTAAACGTATTTTCATCGCACTAGATTGATCTTCCATCTTCAATACTTCTCTAAATCGTTTTGTAATGTTCCCTTTTTTGAATAATAATCCATAATCTCCGATAACCTCTTTACTAAATTCAACATCTATTGCTAGTACTCTTTTACACGAAGCCATGGCCTCTAATAATGCAGGATTCGTTCCCCCAACTGAATTACCATGTACATAACAAATCGCATTTTCTCTTAAAATTTGCAGTTTTTCTTTATCATACAATGCAGGGAGAACGATTATACCACGGTACTTTGAATATGCCTTAACGGCGTCTGCATATGGACTAGATTCTTTATAACCAATGACAACATATTTATATCCTTCATCAGACATTTTACTTTTATAAAAGGAATCTATAATTTCTAATGGTAAATTATCAGGCTCAAAACGAGTGATTTGCAAGAAATACTTGTCTTTCTCAACGCCAAATCCCTCTAATGTTTCATTAATACTGGTTTCATTAATCTTTTGTATTTCAGGAGCACCATAAGGTATCATTTGCGTTCTTTTTTTAAACACTCTTTTGTAATAGTTCTGTATTGCTTGCGCATCAGAAATAAGTGTTTTACACATAAAACATATAAGCATAGAAGACAAAAAATAATAGAGCTTAAACGGCCAAGACCATTTTGCTCTTTTCCATTCCAATCCATCCGTATTGACTGCCATTGGAATCCCTGCAAGCTTGGTAAGAATAATCCCGGGTAAATTAGCGTTGTTAAACCAGAATACGAATTCATACTCCTTTCGATGCTTAAGCAGATACAAGCCGGTATTGATAGATGAAACGAACGTATCTAATTTGCGCGAAGAGCTTCCTTGAACATAAATCGTTTTTCGTTTATCAACGGTTATACTTTCATTCGGTTTACTTCTTCCAAACACATGGCAATCGACATTTTGTTCAGACAGTATCTTGGTTATTTCATCTACCGCTGTCTCAAAACCACCATAATTTGCAGGAATACCTCGCGTACCACAGAACCCGACTGATTTATTCATCATTACACTCCATTCAACAAGCACATGTTAATGTTAGTTCTCTTAATTATTCTATATACTCCAGCTGATACTTGAACTAACTTTAAAATGCATCTTTAGCTCCAAATAGCATCATTTTAATGGTTTTGAAAATAATTCGGAGATCATATGTAATATTTCTACGATCTATATAACGAATATCCAGTTCCACCATTTTCTCAAACCCAATGCTATTTCTACCACTCACTTGCCAAAGACCTGTACATCCTGGTGTTACATGAAGCCTTTGTTTGTCATATGAGGAATATAGTGCAACCTCTCTAACCAATGGTGGTCTAGGACCAACCAAACTCATATCACCACGTAGAACATTCCATAATTGAGGTAATTCGTCTATGCTTGTTCTGCGAATAAACCTCCCTATTTTTGTAATACGAGGATCGTTCTTCATCTTAAACATCGCGCCACTAACTTCATTCTGATCTAGCAACTCATCAAGCAAATCTTCTGCATTCGAGACCATCGATCGGAATTTGAACATATGAAATTTCTTTTCATTCTTACCTACACGAATTTGATGGAAAAACACAGGTCCTCTTGGGTCCTCTAACTTGATAATTACCGCTATAACTGCAAAAAAACAAGACAATAGAAGTAAACCAAATAATGCTCCCATCACATCCATCGTTCTCTTCATAAATAGATATGGCTTATCGGAACGAGTACGATTGGGTAGAACATGTGGAAAAGATAAGTGCTTCTCAAGGAACAATTCGCCTTCCTTCCTTTGAGATGTTGGAATCATTTATATTCACCCCCTCACAATCAATATAAACAAAGGGGCATTTAACCCCTCCTCACTTCACACCCTTGACGATTCACGTCTAAGGTCTTTAGGACCCACAGTATGACCGAGTGCCTACATGATAGAGGTTAATAGGCGTTACCTGTAGATGCTTACACAGCATGTCCCTATCACCCCTGAATCCATAAAATTTTATGTACTTTATTAAGTTTATTGGGTTTATTGACCTAATGCACTTCGTAGCAATTTATAGTAGAATGAAAGTAACTGTATTGTTTGCCTCTTTTTAAATGCAAAACTTTACATTATTATGCATGCCAAATTTATGTTTTGTAATTAAGAAGTAATTTAAATTCATTAACATTTTTTTCAAAAGACTCGTATTATACAACTGATGTTCCTTAATATCAGGTAGTTTGACGCGATATTGAAACATATGCTCGTATAATCCTTTAGCTTCTATTTTTCCAGAAAGTTTAACCTTAGAACTGGGGTCCTCAATATCAAAACCAAACACGACATTGGGTAACGTCGGTAAATCTAAATCACTTAAGAAACATATTTCGTTATCTGCTAACTCCATTAAGAAAATAGGACGACGTTTACTGTTTACCTTATTGCCTCTTACTTCTCTAACATAAATATGTGCATTTAGAGTAAGATTGGCCCAATCATGAATATTGGGATTCATAGCTTCATTCCTTTTATAAGAGTTTATAATGATTAAAAAGAGATTCATTTGGGCACTTTATCATTTGATACAATTCGTATCTCTAAGTTCCAATTTACGATACATAATGTATCATGTCAAGTCTAAAATTACTATTTCATTTTTTTTATTAGTAACTTCACTAGCAGAATTGAAAGATGTAGATAAGAGTGCCAACAGGGAGGGAATTTCATGAATCAGCAGAATCGTATAGCGGAATTACGTGAGGTAAGACAATGGACACAAGAAGAGCTTTCCCAATCCATTGGTATTACGAGAGCTTCCCTTTCCCATTACGAGAAAAATCGGCGTAAGCCTGATTTTGAGATATTAACCAAACTCGCTGATGTGTTCGAAGTGTCTATTGATTACCTTATTGGCCGTACCAGCCATCCTGAAGTCATGATGGATGAAGATGTACGGAATTTTGTGGATGATTTGGAACTATCCGATAATAAGCTTCTGGAAAGATTTAATCTAACGATTGATGGGCGTAGCCTTTCAGAGGAAGAATCGAAACGCTTCATTGCTTTTATCCGGATGGAACGAAATATGAAATAGATCGCTCTTCTAATCAAACATGCCTTAGTAGCCAAAGTGATTTCTTTGGCTACTAAGGCATGTTTCCTTTCATCTTTTTTTGGTAATCTGTCACTTCTGTTGTGTTCGTATGTAATCGTTCCATAATTTTGGATTAATACCACATTGTTTCATGATTTCAAGAATGTCTACATTTTCCTTCACCGGTATCTCACGATTGGATCCTGCCTCGGTACCTACTACTTCTTTTGTTTCCTTCATTGAAAGATAACCTCACTCTATTTTTCATTGTTAATATTCGTCCCGCACTACTACGTTACTTGTTCTTCAACATTATATATTACCTCTTTTTTTTATGTTGTCGTCTTGTGGAAATGTTTTCAAATAATAAGGTTCTTATTTTGTCGAAAAAAAACTCACTTACAAGGCTCTAGTGCCAAGTAAGTAAGTCCTATTCGAAATTTGTAATACATTTTCATTTCGTGAGATTTCAAAAATAATAGTTAAATTAGTTGCCACCGGAACGTGCAAGTTCACGCATATTCGCTTCGAATGCCGCTAGAAGCGCAACTTCACCCGTCAATCCACTGGCGTGAACCTTCTCGATCTGCTGTGTCATCTTTTTATAGTCTTTCGGAATAACGCGTACGAACCTACCAAGACACGCTGTCCAATGATCTAACACCCATTGCCCAATCGTACTTTGCGTATGGGACACATGATTGAGAATCATCCCGCGTAAATCTTCCATCTCAGTCGCATCTTCTACCCGTTCAAGTAATACCATTTCTAAATTACATCGATCAATAAATGTTCCCTCATGATCGAAGACATAAGCAATACCACCAGACATACCCGCTGCAAAATTTCGTCCAGTTTCACCAAGTACAACGACACGTCCACCCGTCATATACTCACATCCATGATCGCCTACACCTTCTACGACCACTTTGACCCCAGAGTTACGTACAGCGAATCGTTCACCCGCGATCCCACGAATATAGGCTTCACCGCTAGTCGCACCATAAAATGCTGTGTTACCGATAATAATGTTCTCTTCCGCTTTAAACGTAGACTTCTGCGATGGCTTCACAATCAATTTACCACCAGAGAGACCTTTACCAACGTAATCATTCGAGTCGCCTTCTACCGTTAAGGTTACTCCCTTCGGAACGAATGCACCAAAACTTTGGCCTGCTGTTCCTAAGAATGTAAATTGGATAGTATCTTCTGGCAGACCTGCTGCTCCATATTTACGTGTGATTTCACTTCCTAATATCGTTCCAACTGCGCGATTAACATTGGAAATTGGAAGAACTTCTTGGACTGCAGTTCCGTTCTCCAAAGCTGGTGCAGCAAGATCCAATAACTGTTGAATGTCTAGTGTTTCATCTAAGCCATGATTCTGCTGTTTACTATTAAATCGGGTACTACCTTCTGGTAGTTCAGGTGAATGAAGTAGAACAGACAAGTCTATTCCTTCCTTCTTCCAATGACCCACTGCCTTAACCTCATCCAGACAATCTGTACGGCCTACCATCTCCTGAATGGTACGGAAACCAAGACCTGCCATGATCTCACGTAAATCTTGAGCTACGAATGTCATAAAGTTAACCACATGTGCTGGGTCTCCCGTAAAATTCTTACGTAACTCTGGGTTCTGAGTAGCGACCCCAACCGGACACGTATCCATTTGACATACACGCATCATAATACAACCAAGAGCTACCAAAGGTGCTGTAGCGAAGCCGTATTCTTCTGCTCCTAATAACACAGCAACAGCTAAATCGCGTCCATTGAGCATTTTACCGTCTGTCTCAAGAACAACACGATCACGTAAATTATTTAGAATAAGTGTCTGATGTGTCTCTGCAAGCCCAAGCTCCCACGGGAGTCCAGCATGCCGGATGGAACCTTGTGGTGATGCACCTGTGCCTCCGTCATATCCACTAATAAGGATAATATCCGCACGTCCTTTAGCAACACCTGCCGCAATCGTTCCAACACCCACTTCAGATACTAACTTCACGTTGATGTTCGCACGTGGGTTAGCATTCTTAAGATCGTAGATCAACTCCGCTAAATCTTCGATCGAATATATATCATGATGCGGCGGAGGAGAGATCAGGCCTACACCTGGTGTTGACCCACGAACTTCCGCTACCCAAGGGTACACTTTACGGCCCGGAAGCTGTCCACCTTCTCCTGGCTTAGCTCCTTGAGCCATCTTAATCTGAATTTCATCTGCATTAACTAGATAATTCGATGTTACACCGAATCGCCCAGATGCAACCTGTTTTATAGCACTACGTCGAGAATCTCCATTAGCATCTGGAATGTAACGAGCCGGATCTTCTCCGCCTTCTCCCGTGTTGCTCTTTCCACCGATACGATTCATCGCAATGGCCATACTTTCATGCGCTTCTTTACTTATCGAACCGAATGACATAGCTCCGGTTTTGAATCGTTTCATGATGGACTCTACCGATTCCACTTCTTCAATAGATATAGCGTCACCAACTGGCTTCAACTCTAGAAGTGAACGAATGGTCATACGTTGTTCATTCTCACCTTGAACTAACTTAGCGTATTTTTTATAGAGGCTGTAATCATTTGTACGAACTGATTGTTGTAGTAAATGTATCGTTTGAGGGTTGAATAGATGTTCTTCCCCATCTTTACGCCATTGATATTCTCCACCAGAATCTAGTTCTTTATCATTACCATCTTTATCCGTAAATGCACGATTATGATGAATGAGTGTCTCTTTAGCCACCTCTTCTAGACCAATACCAGCGATCCGTGAAGGTGTCCGTGTAAAGTACTGATCCACAAACTCTGAATTCAAACCGACAGCTTCAAAGATCTGCGCACCTCGATAAGATTGAATCGTCGAGATACCCATTTTGGATAATACTTTAACCACACTCTTTGTTGCAGCTTTAATATAATTCTTCACAGCTTTTTCATGCGAAATACCACGTAACATTCCTTGTTGGATCATATCATCCAAGCTCTCAAATGCAAGATATGGATTAACTGCACTGACACCGTATCCCAATAGGAGTGCGTAATGATGTACTTCGCGAGGTTCACCGGATTCCAAGAGAATACTTACCATGGTCCGAGTACCTTGACGGATCAGATGATGATGCAGACAAGACACCGCAAGGAGTGCCGGAATCGCTGCATTATCTTTATCGACGCCTCGGTCAGAAAGAATAAGAATATTATGTCCTTTTTCAACAACCCGATCTGCCGCTTTACATAGGACATCTAATGCTTCACGCATACCCTCGGCTCCATCAGCAGCAGGAAAGAGAATCGGAATGGTCATTGATTTGAATCCTGGACGGTGCACGTGACGGATTCTACCGAAATCCTCATTAGATAGTACAGGTGTATCCAGACGGATATGACGACAACTCTCCGGTTCTGGATGTAACATGTTACGTTCCGGTCCAATCGTTGTTCCAGTAGCCGTAATAATCTCCTCACGAATCGCATCGATAGGAGGGTTCGTTACTTGTGCAAACATTTGTTTGAAATAATTATACAGACGCTGCGGGCGTTCCGAGAATACAGCCAATGGCGCATCATAACCCATCGAGGCAATCGCTTCAGCTCCTGTGGAAGCCATCGGTTCTAGAACTTTCCGTAGCTCTTCATACGTATAGCCAAAAGACTGCTGCAATTGTTGAACATTATCATGCTTAGGATTCGGAAGCTCTGGTGCATCTGGCAATTCATCCAGATTAATCAAATGCTCATCCAACCAAGCACGATAAGGCTGCTCTGCAGCAATTTCAGCTTTCACTTCCTCATCGGAAATGATTCTGCCTTGCTTCGTATCTATCAACAACATGCGGCCTGGGCGTAACCGATCTTTGTAGAGTATATCTTCAGCTGGAATATCCAACACGCCTGCTTCAGACGATAGTACGATCAGATCATTCTTCGTTACATAATAACGAGCTGGGCGCAGTCCGTTTCGGTCGAGAATGGCCCCAATCTGAACCCCATCGGAAAAGGCCATTGCTGCGGGTCCATCCCAAGGCTCCATGAGCGTACTATGATATTCATAAAATGCTTTCCGTGTATCATCCATAGTCACGTGGTTATTCCAAGGTTCAGGCACCATCATCATGGCAACATGAGGTAACGAGCGTCCGCTCAAATATAAGAACTCAAACGTATTGTCAAACATCGCCGTGTCTGAACCGTCGGGATTAATCACAGGTTTCACTTTTTCCAGATCATCACCGAACACTTCGCTTGCAAAAAGAGACTGACGTGCATGCATCCAATTCACATTACCACGGAGTGTATTAATCTCCCCATTGTGAATCATATAACGATAGGGATGGGCACGTTCCCAGCTCGGGAACGTATTCGTACTGAAGCGAGAATGGATAAGTGCGATCGCAGATTCGAACAATTCATCCTGTAGATCCACATAAAATTGACCTACTTGAATCGTCGTAAGCATGCCCTTGTACACAATTTTGCGGCAAGAAATACTGGTAAGATAGAAACTTTCCCCTTCTTCAATACCACTATAACGAGTAGCTAATTCAATCCGTCTACCAATCACATACAGCTTTCGTTCAAATGCCATTTCATCTTGTAACGCATTATTCCGCTCAATAAACACTTGACGTACAAAGGGTTTGGCCTCCTTTGCAGATTTGCCAAGCGTATCATCTACTGTGGGTACGTCACGGAAACCCAGACAAATCTGGCCTTCCTCAGCAATAATATCCTTCAGTTTATTCTCATGAGCTTCTCGGATCAACGGATCTTGCGAGAGGAAGATCATCCCTACGCCGTAATGTCCCAGTTCCGGAAGATTAAATCCTAACTTTGTTGCTTCTTTCGTGAAAAAACGATGTGGAATTTGCAGCATAATACCAGCTCCGTCGCCGGAATTCGGTTCACTTCCCTGTCCACCACGGTGTTCCATGTTGACCAACATCGTCAAAGCCTGGCTTACAATCTCGTGAGAAGTTATTCCTTTAATATTAGCTACAAATCCCATTCCACATGCATCTTTCTCATGTTGTGGATCGTAGAGTCCCTGTTTCGGTGGGAGTGTTGTATGTTTCATGATTAGCAACCTTTCTATATATAATATAAATTCACAAGTAAACAAAATTGATCGTCTCTAAACATGAAATATGCAACATACATTAGAACGCACTAATTTGGTTATGTTATTTTATCATCTTGCTAATCTCTACACCATTTAAACTTTTTTATAATAGTGATAACAATTGTTTTACACAAACGCTTTACTTTACTCAAGCTGATTTAAATAATTATGCATAAAGTAGATTCAATATTCACTTGAATGGTTATTCCAAAACTGCAGACAACAAAAAAAGGACCTGGTCCCAAAGGTCAAAATTCAGACTTTGGGGACCATTCCTTTTATAGTATTCCTAACTTTTACACGCTTATGTTTTGTTCTTGTAAGAGGTTCTTTGGTTGGCGTATGAAATAAGCGAATGTAGCTAGCAGGAAAATACCGGCAAATACAGCTAGAACACCTAAATCAGACCACATAGCACCGAAACTACCCGTAGAAATAACTGCTTTGTATCCTTCTACGCTATAAGTCATTGGGAACCATGGATTGAGCACTTTCAACCAACCTGGAATCAATTCTTTAGGGAACGTTCCTGCACTTGTTGTAAGCTGTAGAATTAGAATAACAATAACTACAAAACGACCTGGTTGATCGAACCATGTTACAAACGCCTGCACTAAGAACATGAACGTAAAGCTTGTGAGTAAAGTAAATAAGTAAAACATGGGTACACTTTGAACTTCAAGACCTAATCCATATAGTGTCACCGTTGCTGCAAGAATCGATTGAATGATCCCTATACTGCTGAATGCAAATGTGCGACTTACAAATTTATTGAACCCTGAAGCATTGGGTACACTAGAATCTCTACTTTGTAATACGATCGTTGAGATAAGCGCACCTACAAACAATCCTAATGATAAGAAGTATGGAGCAAACCCTGTACCGTAGTTAGGTACTTTGTTTACCTTTTCTTCTTGGACTGTTACTGGCTCAGCAAACATACTATACGTTGCTTCAGTTCCTTTTACTTCTCCAGTTGTATCCGCTGCTTCATTTAATTTAGATGCAAGTTCATTAGAACCATCTTTCAACTTCACAAGACCACTTTCTAATTCCCCAGCACCATCACTTAACTTCTTAGATCCGTCCGTGATCGTCCCTACTCCGCCACCTAATTGGCTCATACCACCAGATAACTGTGCTGATCCTGTAGCGATCTTCTCAGCTCCGCCTGCCAATTGTTGACTGCCCGTTACAGCATCACCCATCTTGGTACCAAACAATTGGAGTCCATCAGCCAATTGCGTTTGACCTGATTCTAACTGTGTAGCACCTTGAACAAGCTTCTCTTGTCCTGCATGTAACTCGGTGCTACCTTGTAACAATTGTTGTGCACCTTGATTCAATGCACCTGCACCACCATGAAGTTTCTGTGCACCTTCATGCAACTGAGTAGCACCTTGTGACAGTTGCGTCTGTCCTTGGTGCAATTGAGTAGCACCTTGAACTAATTGTTGCTGCCCTTGATTCAACTTATTACTACCCTGAGCAACGGCTTGACTCGCTGCTAGCAATTTCTGAACATCTGCGTTAGCTGCAAGTTCAGGGTTAGATTCTGCTAATTGCTTCAACCCTTGAGCTATACCCGCTGAGCCAGTCGCTACTTGTTGGCTACCAGTGACAGCATCTTTTAAGCCTTGTTCTAACTTGGCACTCCCGTCTACGGAAGACTCAAGCCCACTTTCCAATTTGGCTGATCCATCGACAGTCGATTGAAGTCCAGCTTCCAGTTGAGCAGTTCCATCCACCGATGATTGTAGACCCGCTACAATTTTAGCACTTCCCTGTTCAGATGATGCTAGACCCTTTTGCAATTGAGTAGTCCCCTGATGGGCTTTCACCGCACCCGTCTCCAACCGTTTCTGTGCTGCTTGTAATTGCGTAAGTCCACCTGCAAGCGATGAAGAACCTTCCTTCAATTGTGTCGCACCTACTCCAAGATCATTAACACCTTGGGTAAGAGGCTGAATTCCATCTTGCAACTTTATAGATCCGTCAACCAACTTAACTAAATTATCTTTCAGTAAAGTGGCTCCTTCGTCCAATTTACCTGCACCTTCATTAATATCGCCAGCTCCATCACCTGCTTCTTTAAAGCCAGTGGATACCGTTTTAATCTGATCAAATAATGTTTCTGTGTATACTTCGGTCACTTTCGCAGATACTTGTGCTCTGATCCGTTCTACCGCACTACTACCAATCTGTCCTGCCAAGAAATTATATCCTTCATTTGGCTTAAATATAATTTGAGCAGGTTCTGGTTGTTCATCCAATAACGTAGTAGCTTTAGAAGAGAAATCCTCCGGAATAAGAATGGTCATATAATATTTATTATCGCTCATCCCTTGTTCCGCTTCTTTCATCGTGACGAACTCCCATTTGAAACCTTCCGTCTTTTTCAATTCCTCAATTAATTCATCACCCACATGAAGCGACTTACTCTCATAATTAGCACCTGTATCCGTATTAACTACGGCTACAGGTAGGTCGACCATTTTACCATACGGGTCCCAGAAAGCTCCTAGGAACATACCACTATACATAACGGGGATAAACAGAATAGCAATCATACTAACCAACAATTTACGGTCTTTGATGGCCGATCCTGCATCTTTCAAAAATACAGATATTGACTTCATAATCATTTTCTCTCCTTAAAGTTACAAATATACGATGTGACTATTTTCCCCATACGGTCATTTTTCGACCCAGAAAAACTCCTCTACGAATTCGATGCCTTTCTCCATTTCGTACGCACCGCTTCCACAGGAAGTTTATTTCTAATTATTCACTTACATCTCTAACTTCCGCCAACCCTTCTGAGAGAAACAAACGAAAATAATGCTTAATCTGCTCCTTATTCAATGGTTCAGACGAATTCCTAGATTCTGTAGTTAATGTAATATACAATCTTAATATCACATTCGCAACGATTTTAGGATCACATGGTTTAATTTCCTTGTTATCCAAAGCGATCCTTAATTCCCGCTCCATATACTCTAAAATGACATTCTCTACTTTATCGAGTGCTTCAAGCGCTTGTGGAGTTCCAAAATCCCGCACCTCATGTGATAACTTGATGAATAACTCATGTTCTCTACGAAACTCAAGTAAACGATCAAGAACTCTATATAGGTTATCAAAAAATTCTTTGTCTCGGCTAATTTCCCGCTCTGCAATCTTTTTCATATCTATGATGGCTCCATAGAGAATCTCATCAAAGAGTTCTTCCTTATTCGCAAAGAAAGTGTAGATTGTTCCTTTACCTACGTTTGCTATTTTTGCTACTTGATCCATCGTTGTTGCTTTGTATCCAAATGTTGCAAAGGACTGGGCCGCAGAAGTTAACACTTGCTTACGCCGATCCGTTACAGCCATTATATCTCCTCCTTCTATTAATATATTATCCACCATCAAAAGTGACTGTTATTCATTAACGGTCATTTGGTCATAAATCATTTTAACATGCTCTTTTTTAAATATCAACTTCAAGTTTCAAAATAATTATTTTCAAATAATCCCATCAACTTGTCCATAAATATTCAATAAATCATCCCCGTCCAAAGTCTAGGAACAAAAACCTCCTCAAGTCTATTTAGAAAAGGTTGCATCTAGCTTATAATAAATACATAATTACATAACAATGGCCCATTTTTTGTAAGTGTATGTTATAGAACGATAAAGAAATAGGTGATTTCATGAGAAAAAAGAGAGTACTACTGTTATCGGAAGGCTTCGGAACAGGACATACGCAAGCTGCTCATGCCTTGGCCAACGGAATGAAGATACTTCATCCACATTTACAATGCAGAGTTTTAGAGCTTGGTAATTTTCTAAATCCGACCATAGGTCCTTGGATATTATCTGCGTACCGCAAAACGATCAATACATCGCCAGCCATTATAGGTATGTTCTACCGAAATAAATATGAAAAATCATTAAATAGGCTTACTCAACTTGCACTTCATCGTATTTTCTATACACATGCTGCTCAAGTTATTTCGCAACTTAAACCTGACGTCATCATATGTACTCACCCTATCCCTAACAACGTCATTGCGAGATTAAGAAAACAAGGGATTGATGTTCCACTCATTACGCTTATTACCGATTATGACGTTCACGGGGCATGGATTAGTCCGGAAGTCAGTCACTATTTGGCATCTTCACCAAGTGTCAAAAGACTGCTGATTAAGCGTGGAGTAGAACCCGATAAAATACAGACAACAGGTATCCCCGTGCATCCTGATTTCTGGAAGATAGGCGATAAAAACCAACTTCGTACGGAATTGAAGCTAAGAAACATGCCAACGGTGTTAATTATGAGTGGAGGCTGGGGTCTCAACTTGAAACCTGAGTTGTTGCGACAGTTAACTTCATGGGCAGACCGAATCCAACTCATTTTTTGCACGGGAAGTAATATAAAGCTTCAAGAAAAAATGGAAGAGAATTCGATGTTTGACCACCCACACATCACCATTCTTGGATATACCCATCAGATTAACAAGCTCATGGATGTGTCCGACCTATTGATTACGAAACCAGGTGGTATGACTTGTACAGAAGGACTCGCCAAAGGAATTCAGATGTTATTCCATGAAGCCATTCCAGGCCAGGAAGAGCAGAATAGTCGGTTTTTCGTAGATCATGGATTTGCTGAAACCATTGATTCTCCAGATGTTATTGAAAAATGGTTTCACTTAATAACGGCCCACTATGAACAGTTTGAAGCCCGCAGACAACAACCCAGCCGAGTTGAACCCTACCTACAGCCTTATTACTGCGCTCAGACCGTCTTAAATATGGTTATTGAGCAACCACATGCCCCGACCGCTTGGACAGCAACTAACCCTTAAGAGGATAGGCTAAACAACTCCCCACTATCACTACGTGGGGAGTTGTTTTTGGTAATGCCAATCTTACGAATGATCCGTTCGATGTATCCTACGAATGCAGAATATTAGAATATAACAAAATACACCTTCGTAGATGCAAGAGACTGATCTAAAGAGTGAGCAATACTATTTATAGAATGAATGATTACCAATTGTTTTACTGGGTGTACGTGTGTGATGAACTGTCAAATCATCAGCTAGTTTTAGAGATAGAAAATAATACGTATCATCACTAACAGCCTTATGTCCATTTAAAGCCTCATTAACCGCATGAATGGTATCGTCGTTAGGTTTAACACGATCAAGTCGTCCATTAGCGACAGGGCTGAACTGATATTTCTGATAGATTACTTTATGGATAGTTTTTGGGAAGTTGGCTGACCGCAGCCGGTTTAAGACAACATTGGCAACTGCCACTTTGCCTTGGTACGGTTCACCTTCCGCTTCTGCCATCACGATTTTACGGAGCAGAAGCAGTTCTTTATCCGAAACAGTGTATTGCCAAGTCGAATGTTCTTTCTCATTCTGACTTAACATCTGAGTCCGAGTAAAGAATAAAGCTTTGGGGGGGTTGAGCCGAGAGTTAACCTCGGTCGATTTGTTCACTTGCTCAACTTTTTCCGTAGTCTCTTTCTTACTTAAGGTTGATTTTCCCGATATGGTAGCCACTTCATTGTGCTTAACAAACAAATGTAGATTGTTATTGGTCAAGACATGAAATGGTTTCTTATCTTCTATGGTGTACATTAACAAAGGGTTAAATCTATGAATTTCTGTTCCTTTGATAACCACCTGCTTGTACACTTTCCCTATATCTTGCTTTTCTTCCATTTGCAACAGCAGATATATCGCAGAGAAACACACTAAAATAACACCGATCAAGAGTGCCACCCAGCGGTTTTGTCTAATTATATTCATATTTACCTCCTAAAATTCCGGCGCTCCCCTAAAATGTGACCGAAAATATAGGTTTTAAATAACCATTCTAGCCATTTTCGAAACATTATATTACAGGGAAAATTTGTCCACTACTTTATACATAGGTTGAGAACCCATCTTAGTGGAAAATAGTACAAACTCACTGATATACCAAGGTGATGACTCCAAGGACGGAATAGAAGACAATAATGCTTGTCCTTGAAATGTAGATTCCCCTTCGTATTTACGTGCCAAAGTGATATGGGGCCGGTACTCACGTGTTTCTTTATGGAATCCCAGTAATTCTGTAGATTCAGTTACTGCTTGATGAAGACGTTCTAGTGGATCTAGGCTACCTGTAACACTTGCCCACAACACACTTGGAGATTCTGACAACCCAAAGGTGGACCAAGGTCCAATTCCGAGAGTAAATGGTGCGGCTTGCGATGCACTATATCTTAAAGATTCACATAGGTCTGGAATCCTATCAGTCTCTACATCACCTAGAAATTGTAATGTTATATGATAGTCTTCAGAAAATGTCCATTTACGGAAAGGAAGATGCTCCCTCCAAACGTCACACTGTTCTTCTAACATCCATCGGAGTACCTCTGATACTCTTACAGCTACAAACAACCTTTGCGAACTAGCATTCGTTGGACTTGTTCTCATATATTTAGGACTCCTATGCATACATAAGATGACTAACATTTGTAATTATAACTGTTTCAGTTCCAATGCTCAACCCGTCTATTTACTGGATGACTGTAAAAAACCCCTGTTGCTCACACTCACTTTACATATCCATTATATTACATTTTATAAATAAATCCAATAGAGTCAAGGCTTCAGAGTGTTCGTATGTTTTAAAATATACCCATTTAAATGTCACCTTTTAGAAAATACTGGACAATTAACAATATTTTTATTTCTTATTTTCATAGCTATTCACCATGATTAGTTGCCAGTAAATTCTATATAAATCCCGTAATCTCCCATATTTCATGCGCTCTATGGTTCAATCTGTTATGCTTTTTATGTTATGTTCATGATCTATTCTTAGGAGGTTGACATCATGCATCAAATCATCAGTCTGCATAACTTATCACCTCAGCAACTTAAGACAATCCAAGAGATTGCTCCGGGGTACACTGTTACGGTAGGAAAAAGCAAAGATTTGGATCCAGTACTTTTACAGAGAGCAGAAATTTTAATAGGGTGGTCTAAAGTAATCGAGCAACATGTTCTCCGAGTAGATAGTCCATTAAAGTGGATTCAATCTTGGTCTGCTGGGGTAGATAAAATGCCTTTGGATCAATTCTCAGACAAGGGTATTTTATTGACGACTTCGAGTGGCGTACATGCTGTCCCTATTTCGGAATCCATCTTTGCGATGATTCTAGCCTTCTCCCGAGGCATCCAACAATCGATTCAGAACCAACAAGCTAATCGGTGGGATTCAAAGGTAGGACCTGACGGATCAACCACATTGACAGAATTACGAGGTAAGACCATCGTCATTGTCGGCGTTGGCGAGATTGGAAGTGAGACCGCAAGAATTGCGAAGGCATTTGGTATGCATGTACTCGGCGTAAGACGTTCAGGCAAGTCCGATCCCCACGTTGATACGATGTATACCATGGAATCTTTACACGAAGCGCTAAGTCAAAGTGATTACATTGTTAATATTCTTCCCCTGACCGAGGAAACTTATCATATGTTTGACACAGCCACATTTGAAAGCGTTAAACCAGGTGCTTGCTTCATTAATGTGGGACGAGGCCCTACAGTGAGTACAGATGCTCTTTTGGAAGCGTTGGAAAAAGGAATCCTTCGTTACGCTGGTCTGGATGTTTTTGAAGAAGAACCTTTGCCAACAAATCATCCCTTGTGGAGTATGAAACAAGTCATAATAACTTCGCATATTTCGGGAAGCACCGAACATTACGATGAACGTGTCATTAATATTTTCATAGATAATTTAAAGGCTTATATAGAAGGAAAAGATCTCCCAAGAAATCTAGTGAATTACAACTTAAAATATTAAGACCTGAAATTTGCAACATAAGAAGAGCCAAAGGGAGATGCCTCCCCTCGGCTCTTGGTATATGGTTTCACGATGAGATTCAGCTAACCTCGTTCAGCGTATCCACTTCATGATTTGCTTCCTTTTGCAATTGAGTTGTATAGAGTTGGTAATATCGTGCTCCCTGTCGCATGAGATCTGTATGATTACCATTTTCCACAATCTTGCCGTGCTCCATCACCAGAATTCGATCTGCATGCGTGATGGTAGACAACCTGTGCGCAATAACCAACGTCGTACGCCCCGCCATCAGCTTCAATAGAGCATCCTGGACAAGACGCTCACTTTCATTATCAAGCGCAGCTGTGGCTTCATCAAGTAATAACACGGGTGCATTCCTTAATATGGCACGGGCTATAGAAATTCGCTGCCGCTGTCCACCTGAGAGACGTGTTCCCCGCTCTCCGATTTCCGTATCCAGTCCTTCCTCCATTTCCATAATGAAGTTATAAGCATTGGCGCTCTGAGCTGCGGATATAATCTCATCCTCCGAAGCATCGGCCTTTCCATCAGCAATATTATCTCGTATTGTGCCCGTGAAGAGATGGTTCTCCTGAGGAACATAGGCGAAGTAACCCCTTAATTCATGTAAAGACATATCAGCAATATTGTTACCATCAATAGAAATCTTTCCATTGGTTATCGGATAGAATCCCAGTAATAATTTGAATAATGTCGACTTCCCTCCTCCGCTAGCTCCCACAACCGCAACAATCTCTCCGCCTGTGGCATGAAAACTAACAGAATCAAGGACAAGCTGACCAGAACTTGAATATTGGAAGGTAACATCACGCATCGTTAAACTGCTGAATATCTTATTTGCGTGTCTTTCCTCGGGTAGAGTCTCAACCTCCGTTGGTGCATCCATTAAGGAGAATATGCGATCAGCACTCCCTAATGAGCCTTGAAAAGAAGCCCATTGCCCTGGCAATTGCATAAACGGTCCCACTAAATAATTCATCAATTGAATGAATGCTAACATCGCACCGACATCTAAGGAACCTTTAGCGACCCAAAAAGCTGCAACTAAAATAGCAATCAGAAAGGTCAGATTACCAAATACGCCCGAGACTGAATTCGCTGCACCTTCAATCTTACCTCCACTTGTTTCCAAATGAACCAGCGTGGCGTTTTGTCGACTAAATCTACTTAGCAATTTCCGCTCTAAACCAAACGTTTTCACAACTGACGTTCCCCCAAGAACATCCTGAAGAAACGCTGACATACGGCCTAACGTTTCCTGTAGTTTCCCTGTGTTCGATCTCATCAATTTGCCGAATACGCCACCGATTAATACCGTCAATGGACCAATGGCTAGACAGATCAATGCTAACTGCCAATGAATTAGAATCAGATATACGAATGAAGCTATAATTAGAATAGGATTCTTGATTAACGACATGAGCGTATCCCCACATCCGTTACCAACCGCTTGATTATCTGTTGTTATACGAGATAATAATTCACCTGAATGGTTATCATCCCGATACGGAACACTCACCTTAAGCAATTGCTCCATGGTGTCGTTCCGCATATCCTTTCGGATATTCACGGAAACTTTCGTTCTCCAATAATGATCCAAGTAAGTATTCAATCCTATCAAGAGCAGTACGATAGCCGCTAACATAATAAAGAATGGCCACCTCTGCATTTCTCCTTCCGACGCAGCATTGGTCACAGTCGATAAGAACCAAGCCACCCATAAATCTAAAGCAACACCTAGCAACATCGTGAACGTCAGACCAGCATAAAGTAGCCGTTGTTTTTTCATATAAAAGAATAGCCTGTTCATCGTCGTACCTTGATTCATTTCGAATTCCCCTTTTCTTAGGAAAGATCGCGCAAGGTCTGCAAATAATTCTTGATGTCTGGTCTCGCTTTAATAATCCCAAATACTTTAACACTCTTGAATGTTTCTTGTACTAACGCAAGAGGGACGTTCTGATCAATAATTAGCGTACCAATCACCTTAAGTTCCAATTTCTTATTTCCCCGTTGTAACTCTTCTAGTTCTTCTAAGGAATATTTAAACACGCCTAACGCACTATATTTGTACGTTGTCGTTTGTTTTATCTCTCCAGAATGAACGATAAGCTGTTGTCGTATCGACTGCCGAATAAAGTCGGTACGATTAGAATAAAACCCTTCCTCCACTAATAAATCAATCTGCCCTAAATCCACTGCCCCTAAGTTGATCGTCACTTTTTCTAATTCCGACACAATAATCTCCCCCACTCATTTATCATCCAAACAGCATCCAATAAACATCTGTATGGATGTTATTGTAATATATTTTTCCTTAAATATCCACAAATTTTTTCAAAAAAAAAGAGCAAAAAAAGGATACCGCCCTTGTATCGGACAATATCCCTCTTCCCGTATTCTATTCCAACATCATTTATAACTTAACAATATCCACTATCATCTTATCCTTAATCCAAGTCGTAGATTGAGCCAACCTTTAACCCATACAATTCATTATATATCTTCTCAGCAAAAGCATCTGTCATCCCAGCGATGTAATCAATCACCATATGCTCCCATGTCCACATCGGGTTATCTTGCAACTGATCTTTTTCATAACGTTGTAACCAGTCTGATGGAATAATCGACTTAGACACTTCAGGATCCAAGAATGCATCCCAGAGTCGTTTAATGATCCATTCACTTCTTTTCTGTAGCCGTTGTACCCGCAAGTCCTTAATCATCGTGACCCATGCAAAACTCTTTAGCACACTTACTGTTCGAAGCATGTCCTCGTTCTCTGCATCGTCTTTCACAAACGTGACTTTCTTCCAGTCACCATCCGAGATTACGCCTAGATTGCTCACGAATAAACTTACCCAATACGCTTTCACTTCACGTCTTGTACGTGAGTAATCATTCTCACATAGCGGCATCTTCTCTTTCCATACTTGTAGAAAAGAAGACAATACCTCTTGCACCTTCGGCTGAATTTGTTCTTTCTCCCATCCATCCCAGAAAGCATCCTCAAGCGTTGTAATCTTCTCCACAATCAACCGAATAATATAAGGGTCAAATAGGAAATGTTCATGCACCTCTATTTTCCCCGCTTTAATCCCATCCTCTAAGTCATGGGACGAATATGCAATATCATCACATAGATCCATCAATTGAGCTTCTAGCGTTTTCTTGCCATATGGAATTCCCCAACTTTTGCGAATCTGTGAAATGTACTCCCACTCATGCTTATAGAGTCCCTTTTTCACCTCAGTACCTGGATATGGGTACTTATTAATGCCCAATAATATAGCATCCGATAGATTTAAACCGTCCACATTCTCTCTTTTCTCCAGGAACATAATTAACCGAAAATTATGAGCATTTCCCTCGAAATGTTCATATTTGTTTCTTAGACCACTGCGCACTTTCATGAGATGTTCTGGCGAGACGTCTCCGCCCTTGGTTATAGCCCTAAGTTTCTCATCGATTAAACGTTCGAGAATGCCATCCAGCACCTCTTCACCTTTATGTCCAAACGGAGGATGTCCAAAGTCATGTGCAATGGATGCACATTCAACCACTTCAGGGTCGATAACAAGTCCTGGATTCTCTGCCATTTCAAGCGTCACTTCCGGATAGGAACGCAACAGACTCCTTGAGGCTTCGCGAGCAATTTGTGCCACTTCAAGTGAATGAGTCAACCTCGTTCTATAGTAATCACCCGTTCCGGCGCCAAACACTTGTGATTTCCCTTGAAGTCTTCGAAATGTTGGAGAGTGTATGAGCCTTGAATAATCTCGTTCATAGGCAGCACGTGAAGCATCTACCTTTGTTTGTTCGGGATATTGCCGATGTTCTCTTTTCTCTTTGAGCGTCATAGCTAGTCTCTCCTTACTCCGTTATCCAGTTCTTCTTTGGTATATATCATTATGATGCTCTATTATAAGCCTTTTTTTGCAGTGTGTATAAAAATATACCAAGTATTTATTTTATATAATGTGAAATTAATATGTATATTTATTTCATTTGTCATAATATGACGAATTAAAAAAGAAATATTTAACTTTTTTTGTATCTCTAATATATAATAATACATGGGAGCTACGTATATAATACAACCCTACAAGACCCCACAAAGTGCTATTTTTTTTGAGCTCTGATAGAAATGGAGGCTGATATTCGTTTCATAGTTTTACACTCTTAGCATGTTTTTGTTCATATTTATTTGCAATAATCATTACAAATATTTTTAGGAGGATGATTCATTACATGAATACCAAAAAATGGATAACATCACTATCCCTTACTTTCAGTTTGCTCCTGGGTTCAATTGGAACAGTTGCTGCAGCTGATACTACAATTACTCCTAATACAACTCCAACGGGTAAGCATATTACAATCCTACATACAAATGACATGCACGCTCGAGCGGTAGAAGCTTCCCCTGCTATGGGTTTTGCAAAGCTTGCAGGAATTATAGATAGTTATCGTACTAAGAATCCCAATACACTCCTATTGGATGCTGGTGATGCTGTGCATGGTACGACCTTTGCTACCTTAGTCGAAGGTGAGAGCGTTGCGAATGTGATGAAAGAAATGGGATATCAAGCGATGGCTCCCGGCAATCATGAATTCAATTATGGATATAAAAGACTAGTAGAACTGTCCAAGATCATGGGATTCCCTGTGCTCAGTGCTAACATAAAGACAGAAGATGGTAGTCGCCTATTTGAACCATATATCATTAAAGAAGTCGATGGTGTGAAAGTGGCTATTCTTGCATTAACAACTCCAGAAACAGCTTATAAAACGAATCCAAACAATGTAAAGGGCTTAAAATTTACAGATCCTACGGCTGAAGCCAAGGAATTCGTTAATAAGTTACGTGATAAGGTCGACGTGATTGTCGTAATTGGTCACCTCGGACAAGATGAATCCAGTACAGATACCAGCTTCAAAGTAGTAAAAGAAGTTCCAGGTATTGATGTATTCATTGACGGACACAGCCATACTGTATTGGAGAATGGCTTGCTCTCAGACAACAATACGCTCATTGCAAGTACTGGTGAATATACAGAACATTTAGGTGTTATTGATTTATGGGTAGATGGTGGTAAGGTGACGAAGAAAACGGCCACACTCATTGACGAGAAAGAAGCTGTCGATGTGAAGCCAAATGTGAAGATCGCTACCTTGGTAGATTCCATCTTGGCCAAACAAGCTCCGCTCCTTAAAGAAGAAGTTGGAACTACACCTGTGAAATTAGAAGGTGCTCGTGAGAAGGTTCGTGCTGGTGAAACGAATCTAGGTGATCTAATTACAGATGCTATGCGTGATATCAGTAGCGCTGATGTTGCTATCACGAATGGTGGCGGAATTCGAGCCTCCATTGATGCAGGTACGATTACTAAAGGCGGTGTGATTACAGTCCTTCCATTCGGAAATCAGATCGTAACGCTTAATGTAAAGGGAGCTGATATAAAGGCTGCTCTTGAGAATGGTGTCTCTGATTATCCAGAACCAAAAGGGGCTTTCCCACAAGTATCTGGTCTGAAATTCCAAATTGATCCATCACAACCTAAAGGTAGCCGCGTCCATTCTGTCATCGTTGGAATTAAAGCATTGGATCTAACAGCTACTTACAGCCTGGCGACCAATGACTTCATGTCTGTTGGCGGTGACGAATATAAGATGTTCAGTAAATATCCACAAGCCGGAATGTACGGTTCGTTGGATGAAGCATTGATCAAACTTATTAAGAAACGTAACACGATTAGTGCAGAATCGGCAGATCGTATCGTAGAAGGAACACTGCCTATCGTAAAACCAACACCTACGACTAAACCCGCAGAACCAGTGAAACCAGTGAAACCAGTGAAACCGACACCGACACCGACACCGAAGCCAGAAGTTAAACCCGTTCCTACGCCTAAACCTGAAGTCCAACCCACTCCAGTTAAGGACACAAAGGTGTATGTGGTTAAAACCGGAGATACACTTTACAGCATTTCTAAGAAATACAATACATCATGGCAAGTATTACGTGACCTGAACCACCTGAAAAATGCTCATTTGATTTATTCAGGTCAAAAGATCACACTTCCAGCAGCTTAAAATTATCAACTCACATTATTATAAATACATTCTATTGAGCCAAAACAACCACGAACATACTCTTACGAGTTCGTGGTTGTTTTTTATTCTAAGCGTAAGTCTTATAGATAAGTTGTAAATTAATTTCGCTTATACTTTTCTTTACGTCGTGAGAGTGAAATACCACCAAACCCGCTAATAATAGCAATATAAAACCCTAAGTCATACCACCAACCATTATTATAGATTTCGTAAATACGAATATCTTCTTTAAACAACCCAACAATTAATGAGATCGGTGCAATCCAACCATGCCATACTCCCCAGAAGAACCCTGCTGGATCGTCGACGGTATTCTTCCCATCCCCAGGAACACAGCCCGTTAAGGAAATCATAAGGAGTAACATTAACGGCATGAGAATCCAGAACTTTTTATTCTTCATCTAATACACCTCCTTATTTCTACACTTATTTATCGCTCCAGTCCCACAATGTAACTTCACCTATACGTATGCTAGATACAAGTGGATCATCCTTTAACTTCAACAATTCTTTCGTAGGCCCAGTGACGACAGCACCGTATAATCTCACGCCATGCTCTTCAATATAAGATACAGCACGGTCGATATCGTGAAATGGTGCCAATCGCTTCGTAATCGATGGGTATTGTTGAATTAACTTTAATGTTTTGATGAAATTAGCGTTACGAAGATCACCGTCCCCGTAGGTATCGACAGATGGAGCGGTTGCTGAGCTCATCGTTACCTTCATGCCCCACCCTTTCTTACTCTCTGAGATATTCGTAACCGTCATATCATCCGAATGCCAAATTGGTTCACTAGGAAAACCAATGGGTTCGGCAATAACTCCGTCGTCATGATCAAATTTGTTATTGTTCCCTATATCTACAGCATACCAGACAGCTTCCAGATTCTTGTCCTTGAACTGAGCTAACAACTCATCTGTTGTGAAATATTTATGATAGGATACATAGGCTTCAGCCACCGTTCCCTCGGGTAGCATCTTTAGACGTTTCCAGTCAGCATCACTATTGAAGCCTTCAGATTCAGGTAGCTGAAATAACGCGTTATTATATTGTCCCTGCTCATTCCATGCAAAATCATATGTGCGTAAAAAATTAAAAAAGAATGAACCTGTAAATTCTCCGATGGCAAGGCGAGCTGCACCGACCTGCTTTTTAATCTCTCCCGTAAGTTGCATCCCCACATAAGGTCCTGCATTACTACTTAAATTCACATCAATATTGGGCTGGGTAACCCTCACTGTAGAGCTAACAACATCTCGATATTGTTCCCCACGATCAGGTTCACCCCATTGATAAAACACTATTGTACCTATGGATGTAAGCACAGTAAAGAGCAGAAACATACTGATTACAATGAGGGCCGAGCTCAATCGTGCTTTCCATTTGCCTTTTCGTAGAATCCTCGCTTCATTCAAACGGGGTGAATCTGAATGCCATTGCGGATGTTTAATTTCAGTCTTTTCCCCGTCTCTCATCATTTCTTCCATATATGATTGGTAGAGTTCCATCTTCTCAAGTTCATTCTCCATCTCGATACGCTCCTCTTCTGGTAACGTACCCTCCATATAGCTTTTCATCTTTCGCTTGAATTCCTCACTCAACTTCATCGCTCCTTTCACGATTTCTCCTCAACCCTTGCCTAGCCCGAAACAGTAATATTTTAAAGTGAGATAAGGTCACGCCCATAATATTTGCAGCTTCCTGATAACTGAATTGGTTCATATCAAATAATAGGAGTGCCTGTTGCTGTAGATCTGGTAAGGCTGAAATCCATTCTTCAACCTCTTCCATAGTCTCTTTACGAAGAACCTGTGCCTCTGGACGTGAAGAAGATGGATCTGCTAATCCGTGAAAAAATGCTTTTTCGCGCACCATACTTCGCTTCTCTTTACGCAACATATCGATAAAAGCATTATAAGCGACTCTGAATAACCAGGGTTTTACATTTTAATCTTTATAATTTTCCAAATGAATATAGGCGCGATAAAATCCATCATATATTTCCTATACACTTCATCTAATGTGCTGGGCTCCATATTATCTCCCCTTACCCCTATCAACGTACGAGATTCGGAAAAGTTACAACTCCTTACAAATTCGAATTATAAATTGTCCAAAAAAAAGAAGAACTTCACCCATTCCAAAAGGGTGAAATTCTTCTTTCCCTAAAGCTTAAGTCATTCATAACGCTACTAATTTTTCATTTTGGGATCCATCGCATCTCTTAGACCATCCCCCATAAGGTTAAATCCAAGTACAGTCAACATTATCGAGATACCTGGGAAGATAACCGTCCACGGTGCCTTTTGAATAAATTGGCGTGAATCCGATAACATTTTACCCCATTCAGGATCAGGTGGTTGTGCTCCAAGTCCCAGAAACCCGAGGGCTGCTGCCTCAATAATAGCCATGGCAATACCTAACGTTCCTTGCACAATAATCGGTGTCATACTATTGGGAAGAATATGACTAATGAGAATACGACCATTCTTCATTCCGATTGCTTTGGCGGCTATAATATACTCCTCTGTCTTCAGACTAAGAACCTTGGCACGCACAAGTCGCCCATACGTTGGGATATTCACAATGGCGATAGCGTACAATGCATTTTGCAGGGAGGGTCCTAAGATAGCTACAATGGCAATGGCCAATAGAATACTTGGAAAAGCGAGTACAATATCAAATACCCGTGAGATGAGCATATCTAGCCATTTACCATAGTACCCAGCTAATATGCCTAAAGCCGTACCTACAACTACTGAACCTACGACCGAGAAGAAACCAACCCACAGCGATATCCGAGCACCAAACAATACGCGTGTGAACAAATCACGTCCCAAATCATCCGTTCCGAACCAGTGTGTAGAAGATGGTGCTTGCAAGCGTTCTATGAGTTGCTGCTCTTTATAATCATAAGGAGCAATAAGAGGCGCTAGCAACGCAATGATAATAAAGAATAGGATCAGAGCTACCCCCAACATAGCTGTCTTATTCTTACGAAATGCCTTCCACGCATCTTTCCAGGGACCAGATACCACTTCTTGTGTAGGAACATTACTGTTTGTTTGGTTGTTAAGCGTTGCTTGTGCCATGGTACCCCCTTATTTATATTGGATGCGTGGATCAATGACAGAATACAGTAAATCCACAATCAAGTTGATCACAACAAATATAAAAGCAATAATCAGAATACCCGACTGAATGACAGGATAATCACGGGAACTTATCGCCTCGTATACATAGCGGCCAACGCCTGGCCAAGCAAAGATCGTCTCTGTAAGAACAGCACCACCCAGCAATGTTCCAGTCTGTAGCCCAATGATCGTTAATAAGGGAATTAATGCATTTTTCAATGCATGCTTATAGACGACAAAGAATTGCGACATCCCTTTCGCTTTAGCCGTACGAATGAAATCCGAGTTCATCACTTCGAGCATACTCGAGCGTGTCATACGAGCAATGATCGCCATTGGAATTGTACCCAGCGCAATACTTGGAAGAATCAAATGTTTCACTACCGTCCATACCTGATCCCAACGCCCTGATAACATGGCATCGATCATGTAGAGATTAGTAACGGATGCTATCGGATCACGCTGATCCATTCGACCGATCGTTGGAAGCCAATGCAGCTTGATAGAGAATACCCATTGCTCCATAAGACCTAGCCAAAATATAGGCATTGATACACCAACTAATGCAATGACCATGCTCGTGTAATCAAACCAAGAATTTTGCCGCCACGCGCTGAGAATACCCGCATTCACACCTAGGATGATAGCAAATAGCATACTAGCAACCGTCAACTCTAACGTTGCCGCTAGATACGGTATAATTTCTTTGGAAATCGCTTGTTTCGTTCGAATCGATTTACCTAAGTCACCCTTCGCAAGATCACCAAGGTATGTGACATACTGCTTAAGCCAAGGCTTATTAAGTCCAAGCTGCTCCCTTAACGCTTCTTTGGACTGTTCTGTTGCCTTTTGCCCTAATATCGTCTCCGCAGGATCACCGGGTATAGCATGAATAATGGAAAATACGATGATGGTCATCCCCAGAAGTACGGGGATGAGAACCATCAATCTTTTCAACAAATACGAGTTCAAAATTGATCACCTGCCCCAGGTGTATTATGAATTATTCGAAATAAATATTGCTGTACGCCTCAGTACCTGTCGGAGAAGGTACATATCCTTTCAAATTCGCTTTCCCTGCCAGTAGGGGCACTGAATGCACGAGCGGGATCCAAGGAGCATCCTCTTTAATGATGACTTGTGCTTCTTTATACAACTCAGCGCGTTTACTTTGATCTACTTCCTTCTGAGCATTAACTAAGATCGTGTGTAGTTTTTCATTCACATAGAAATTACGGTTATTTCCGGGAATTGAGTCTTTATCCAAAAGCGTATAAATAAAGTTATCCGGATCTCCATTATCTCCCGTCCAACCTAACATGTAGATATCGTCCTTATCTCCCGCTTTTGTCTCATCTAGATAAGTAGCCCATTCTGGTGACTCAATTTTAGTCTTAACACCTATTTTTTCGAAATCAGCTTGGATCGCTTCGGCCACCTTTTTACCATCTGGCATATACGGACGAGACACAGGCATAGCGTAAAAGGAAACCTCTTCTGGTAATCCATTTGGGTAACCCGCTTCAGCTAGCAATTGCTTAGCTTTGTCTAGATCATAAGGATAATCCTTAATGCTGTCATTATATCCCCATAGCTTAGGCGGCATTGGATTGACTGCTGGTTGTGCCTGACCCGAAAAGAACGCGTCAATAATCGCTTGCTTGTTAACCGCATAATTCAATGCCTGTCTTACTTTGACATTATCAAAAGGTTTTTGTTTAAAGTTGAAGCCAAGATAGGCCACGTTAAATGAAGGCCGTTCTATCTTTTGAAGCCCACTGTTACTTTCCAATACCGATAAGTCATCTGGACTCAAATCTTCCATAAGGTCGATCTCGCCATTCTGCAATGCATTGAATCGGGCCGAATTATCTGGGATCGAACGGACAACCACTTTATTTAGCTTAGGTAATCCTTGTTTCCAGTAGGTAGGATTCTTCTCGAGTGTGATGGAATCATTTCGTTTCCATTCCTTAAATACAAATGGTCCCGTTCCAACAGGTTCATTCTTGAAATTCTCTTTCTTCTCTTGAATCGCCTTAGGACTAGCAATACCGAAGCAAGTCATAGCGATATTTTGGAGGAATGGTGCTTGTGGCTGCTTCAATATAAATTCGATCGTATTTGGATCAACTACCTTTATTTCCTTAATCACACGACTTCCATCAGGACCGAACATCGAATCATAGTAGTCAAATGAATCACCTTCGAATTTATACTCACTTTTTGGATCATCCCAACGTTTAAAGTTAAAGGCGACTGCATCCGCATTAAATGGTGTACCATCATGGAATGTGACCCCTTGACGAAGTTTGAATGTATAGATCAATCCATCTGGCGTAACTTGCCAAGACTCAGCTAAAGCTCCTTGTACTTCTGTCGATCCTTCTTTGTACTCAAGTAGAGAATCAAATACTTGATGTCCAATCTTCAAAGATTCCCCATCGGTTACAATGGCAGGGTCTAAGGATTGAGAATCTCCACCTCTTCCAAAAATCAATGTGTCTTGTACCTTAGCTACAGGTTCAGCAGGCGTTGGTTCGGGCGTCGTCTGAGATTCACTTGTTGTCGGTTTGCTCTCTTCATTGCTGCTACAGCCAGATAACGCAAACACAGTACTGAATGCTAATACCACAACGATAGTCATCCATTTTTTCATCCCTATAACACCCTTTCTTTAGTACATGTATTATGATTCTTATATTCAGCTGAACGATAGATCAGCATTGAATAACGAACTTACGTCATATACAAATGGCATGCTGTAAGATGATCACCGTCTACATTGGCCCTTTTCACAAGTTCTGGGCGATGTGTCTTGCACACATCCATCACTTTCGGACACCGCGTATGAAATGCACAGCCAATGGGTGCGTCAGCGGGGCTAGGGACCTCTCCTTGTAAGATTACTCTCTGTCTTTTAAGACCAGGATCAGGCTCTGGAACCGCAGATAGCAACGCTTGAGTATATGGATGCTGTGGATTACTATACAAAGATTCCTTATCCGCTAATTCAACAATTCTTCCTAAATACATCACAGCCACTCGATCGCAAATATGTCTCACTACACTCAGATCATGAGCAATGAAAATATACGTTAGTCCGAATTCATCCTGTAAATCCTGCATGAGATTGATCACTTGGGATTGAATAGATACATCAAGCGCAGAGACAGGTTCATCCGCCACAATTAATTTAGGTTGCAGCGCGAGAGCACGAGCTATACCAATTCGCTGCCGCTGTCCTCCTGAGAATTGATGAGGATAACGTTGTAAATGAGAAGGAGTCAACCCAACAACATCGATGAGACGATGTATCATGGTCTGCCTTTCTATACGATTGCCAACACCATGAACAACGAGCGGTTCTTCAAGTATGCGTTGTACGGTATGCCTTGGGTCTAATGAGGAGAATGGATCTTGAAATACAATCTGCATGTCCCTTCGCTTCTTGCGGAGTTCATTCGCCGAGAGCTGCGAAATATTCAGTCCCTCGAACCAAATCTGTCCTTCCGTGGGCTCAATTAAGCGCAATATTGCCCTTCCCAACGTCGATTTCCCACATCCACTTTCACCTACTAGGCCAAAGGTTTCTCCTTTTTGCACCGTAAAGGATATATCATCCACAGCTTTGACATATCCCTGTGTTCTGTTGAATAGCGATTTATGTAAGGGGTAATATTTCTTGAGATGATGCACTTCTAACAAGTTGTCACTCATACGGCATCCTCCCGGGGCTCATCATGAAGCCAGCATCTACAGTGATGTTGAGATTCTCGCTCTACCAATTCAGGGAGTGATTCATGGCATATCGCCATCGCATATGGACAGCGTGCAGTAAACCGACACCCTTCCATATGACTGCTAAGAATCGGTACATTTCCAGGGATGGAATATAGTCTTTCTCTAGTATCGTTCATACGTGGAACCGATTGAATTAGCCCCTGTGTGTACGGATGAAGTGGATTATTAAATATATCATGCACACTTGCCTCTTCCACAACCTTCCCGGCATACATCACAGCTACACGATGACACATTTCAGCCACCACACCTAAATCATGTGTTATTAACATAACAGCCGTTCCTTGCTCTTCATTCAGGCCACGAAGAAGATCTAGTATTTGCGCTTGAATGGTTACATCAAGAGCTGTCGTTGGTTCATCAGCAATGAGTAACTCAGGTTGACAAGCGATCGCCATTGCGATCATAACTCGCTGCCTCATCCCCCCTGAAAGTTGGTACGGATATTCATCAATAACAGCTTCGGGTCTTGAAATCCCTACTTTTTCAAGCATTTGAATGGCATAAAGTCTCGCTTCCTTACGGTTGTGATTACGATGTAGGCGTATCGTTTCCGTAATCTGTTGCCCAATCGTAAATAACGGATTAAGTGAAGTCATCGGCTCTTGAAATATCATGGAGATAGCATTACCACGGATTCTTCGCATCTCACGCTCTTTCATCTGGACAATATCCTGCCCTTTAAACAAAATAGATCCGCCAACAATTCTGCCAGGAGGCTGAGGTATAAGCTTCAAGATGGAAAGAGCAGTTACGCTCTTCCCACACCCCGACTCGCCCACGATGCCAAGAACTTCTCCTTTATTCACTTGAAGATCTACACCATCCACCGCCGGAACCTCTCCGCGGTCCATGAAGAAATGCGTGTGTAAATTTTTGATTTGTAGAATCGGCAGACTCATAGATATGACCCCTTTTTTACGAACTTACTGATACTCCATTCGTCCAAACTGAGATGAAAATATAAGCGCATACATTTTGTGTGTGCGAAAGGAAGGAATGACTAGGTGGGAGAGTTCGTGATGTCATGTTTGAGTTAATTTAAACACCATAATAAGGGTAGATTTGATTAAATTAATCTTATTTAACGAACACCATAGCATTATCGTATGGAAATACACAAGATTTATTTTGAATCCCACAATTATCGCCATGATTATATAATTTAATGTTATTTTATATGACATTATAATACAAAGTTTCACTGCCTCGACAAACTTCTCTCCCAGCGATCCACGACAAATTGATTACCCTTTCATCCCACCCTGTAGACCGAACCCTTTGGACATATACTGCTGAGAGAGAATATACATGACCACCGAAGGAATCGCATATAGCACAGAAAAAGCCGCTAATTTACCGTAATCCGCCATACCATATTGACCGAAGAATTGGTACAACTTCAAAGAAGCCGGGAAGTTCTCAGGTGTTTGTAATAGAATATAGGGGACAAAAAAGTTGCCCCAACTTCCGGAGAAAGTAAAGATAGCTACCGTACAAATGCCTGGAACCATCAAAGGTGCGACCACCGTTCGAATGCCAACTAAGACAGATGCCCCATCGATCCATGCTGCTTCTTCCAAGTCACTTGGTACTGCATCCATGAAGTTTTTCAGCATCCAAATGCCATATGGCATAGATGATGCGACAAAGAATAAAATGACCCCAACGATATTATCATATAATTTTATGCTTAAGAATAATTGATAGACAGGTACCATAACGGCTGTAATCGGCAAAGAAGTCATAAATAAAATGGTCAACATGAATGACTTCTTATATTTCAATTGATAACGTGACAAAGGATACGCGGCAAGTAATGCTAATATAACGACGATAACAGCTTGGCCAACGGACATAATAAGGCCAATGATAAATGCACGTTGATTCACACTATTGGTAATCACATCAACATAGTTGGCCCCGGTAATACGACTGGGAACTTTAAGAGATTGCATCGCATTAGAATCGATCGACGCAACAAAAACCCATAGAAGAGGTAGTAAGAAACAGATTCCGATCACGGCCAGAATCAAATACGGTACGATTCGATAAATGATTAAACGTTGTTTCGTAGTCATATGAATTCTCCTTAAAGTTTTGTGAGCGTTACTTCAACGATTATTCTTCAAACAAAACTCGCCTCGGAAGCATTATCTTTAGTTTTGTGAGCGTTACTTCAACGATTATCCTTCAAACAAAACTCGCCTCGGAAGCATAAGCTTTAGTTTTGTGAGCGTTACTTCAACGATTATTCTTCAAACAAAACTCGCCTCGGAAGCATGAACTTTTGTTTTGTGAGCGTTACTTCTACGGTTATTCTTCAAACCAAACTCGCCTCGGAAGCATAATCTCATTTTCACTCTTTCATTGAGCGAATATAGAACAAACTCAGGATAATACCAAGAAGTAATAGCAATAAGGATATCGCAGTCCCATAGCCTAGTTGATAATTGACAAAGGCTTGATTATACATAAAGATAGGCAATGTTGTCGTTGAAGTTCCAGGCCCTCCACCGGTCATTGCATAGATAAGTCCGAATACCCCTAGCGTCTGAAGTGTAACAAGCATCATATTTGTGGTAATGGTATCTTTAATATATGGAATGATGATCTTCGTGAGAATTTGCCATTTAGAAGCCCCATCTACAACTGCCGCTTCTTCAATCTCACTCGGCACATCATCTAGTGCAGCTTGAAACACAAGCATAGAAAATGCCGTACCATGCCAGATGTTTGCAAGTATGATGGTAATCATGGGTACGGTATACAACCAAGTAACTTCCGGAATACCGAAGAATGTAATGATGGCATTCAATGTGCCGTCATCTCCGAAAAAGCTGTATAGACATAACGCACACACAATTTCAGGGGTTACCCAACCTGCTAACACAATCGTTCCGATGATGCGTCGAAACATCTTATTCTTATGCTTCATCAAGAGAGCAATAAGGAATCCTAATACTTGTTGACCAATAACAGCAGAACCAATCAAGAAGATCAGTGTATTCCATATGCTGATTCTGACCGTCGGGTCTTCGAACATACGAATATAGTTATCAAATCCGATAAATTTCAGTTCCTTTGCAGCTTCTCCAGTTAACGCAAGATTCGTGAAGGAATAATAAAATGTTAACAAAATAGGATATATAAAAAACACGAGCATAATGGCTATCGAAGGCAGTAAAAAATATAGCCACGTATATGTTTTTCTTTTCTTATAGGAAACATCAACTGTCACGCTACTCATGCATCGTCCTCCTCCCGCACGCTAAAGATCTAAAAAAACGGCTTGCCCAAGCACTCCTACTCACTAGGTCTGCTTGAGCAAGATTCCCGCTATTATTTTTCCATCACATGATCGTTGCCAGCAATTCTTGTTACGTCCTGAGCGTATTTTTTCATTGCATCCGCTGGAGACGTACCCGTAGCCACAGATTCAACCATGGTTTGTATTTGTGTAGACACTTCAGGGTATTTATCCTGTGCTGGTCTAAATTCAGCATTCTTTAAATATTCCGTCGCAATTTCATTAAACGGCATCTTGGTATAACCTGGATCCTTCGCAACATCTGCCCGGACCGTTATATTTCCAGATGCAATAACAAGCTTCTGAGTATTCTCTTTATTGAGTGCATATTTGATGAAATCGAATGCCTCGTCTTTGTGCTGCGCATTGCTTGGAATGGATAATGCCCAACCTCCGGCTAATGTGATCGATCCCGGTTCTTGACCTTTGTTTGTTGGCATTGGCGCAAAACCTAATACATCTTTATATTCCGGCCAAGGTGCCGCACCATTCTCAAAATAGTTACCTGTAATCCACGAACCATCTAGTGAGATAGCAAGCTTGCCTTTAGGTAAATATTCACGAGAAGAAGTATTTCCTGCTTGCCCGTTTAATACTTTAGATAACGGTGGACCCAGTTTTTCTTTGTTAACACTCTCAATAAAGCTCAGAGCATCCAAAATCCCCTGACTCTTAATGATCCATTTGCCACTCGCATCATCATAGAGTCTATCCCCTGTTCCATAGAGCAGCATTTCGTAGGTCTGCATGGATGTAGCTTCTCCTGTAGCCTTGCCCATGTTCATCCAGATCGGAACGATATCCTGACCTGCCTTTTCCTTGATTGTTCTTGCTGTCTTTAAGACATCATCCCATGACTTTGGTTGCCAATCTTCCGGAAGACCTGCTTGTTTAAAGATTTCTTTGTTATACCAGAGCCCTCTGGAATCGGTATTATAGGGAACACCGTATACTTTGCCGTCACTCGCTGTGACCCCTTTTTTCATAGCTTCAATAAAGGAGCCATTCGTCCATTCGTCCCAACCCTTTAGTCGTTCATCCATGGGTTCAAGAAATCCTGCACTTGCGTCCGAGTTCAAAATAAACGTGTCTTCCGTTACAATATCTGGCGCCGTGTCCTTGGATTTCAGTGCTAAAGCGATCTTGGCGAAATAATCTCCTTCCGACGCTTGAATAGGCGTTGGCTTAATTTCTACATCCTTGTTCGGATAACTGGCTGATACTTCCTTAATCCATTTATAGAACACTCCCTCTTCACCAATTCCGTCATCTCTATAAGTAATCGTGATGGTTTTCTTGGTTGTCTGAGTACTTTTCTTCCCTGTTCCTGCATCACCAGTATCTGTTGTTTTGTCCTTGTTATTTGTACAACCAAATAACAAAGATGCACACAATATAGTAGTTGTGATGAGCAAAAACTTTCTTTTACCGTTTGCCATGATATTTCCCTCCTTTTTTTGTTTGCTACTAATCGTAATATGAAGGCTATCTTTGTATGCGCTTACTATATGTGTTATTTAACATATTTATATAACGATATCTTTATTCAAACTATTTATCAGACAACGCATAATTTGGAATCACTCTCTCCCCTTTTTATACAGATAAATGCTACTAACTATCGGGTTACAAGCTTGATCAACTTTAAAAAAAGAAACTATAATATCCATTAAACAAAAAAGAGAATCACCTTAATTAAGGTGATTCTCTTGATTATTCCAAATGTTGAGTTGTTGTTCTCGCAAAATTGAACATATTACTAAAACGTCTGCTCTTTAACGTGCGTCTCCGTAAATTGAGGAGGATTAAACCAATTCCCGCTTTTAGCCCATGTAGGGTCAAGAGGAATCCATTTGTTCTCATTCGTTAAAAAAACTTCATTCCATGCGTGAGGTCCATAGCCACCTTGCCCATTATATCCAAGTCCAGTGACCACTTTGACTTTGAGTCCTTGTGACCGTGCCATGACAGCATATAATCTTGCATAGTCTATACATACACCAAGTTTCGTATCAAAGGTATTCTGTGGTGTCTGTTCATGCCAAATTCCCTTTTGTTCATAGTCATCCACTTTACTATTATCATAGGAAATACGCGATCCTACCCATTCATATAAAAGCTGTGCCTTCTTTTCTTCACCCTTAGCTTGTCCAGCAATCTTCTCAGCCGCTTGCTCTATATCCGTCGGAATGGAGCGGTCAATAAGGTCATACTTCCGCTGGAGAATACCACCTAACTCTTTCTCCACTGCCTTCGTAAATACTGGAAGCTTTTCTTTGACCAGATTTCCCGACAGAGGTTCAATAATCATTTGAGCGCCATCTTGATAGATTGGCGAGTCCTCAATATGTTGGCTAAAGGTATGGTGTGGATATAGCGTAACGAATATAAACAAAAAAGCGACCACTAGAATACAGCGAGCCATACCCATGATTCCACCAATCGCGAGACCAGCCATACGACTTAGTAGGTTGGCTGGTCCTCTTTTACTTCTGGAGAACAAAGACATTCTTCTTCTACCAAATATCAAAGAGATAAGTACGCTGAACAATAATCGGATCAATGAATAGATAATGATGAACAACACCGCAAAGCGCATTAATGGAAAATCTGCCATGGACGTCATAAACGTATAATAGGCCTGTTCCCACCCACTCAAGTCCCTGTTTGGCAACTTCGTAACATAATCTGCTAGCCATACCTGTAACCGAGACGATACCCATAGCGTGAACGGAACAGATATCGCTAGTCCAAGGAGCGTAAGAATCACGCCACACAGCAATGTAAACAATCTACCTGCTGAATTGGACGCTCCCCTACGCCAGCCCTGGAAAAAAGATATCACTAGAATAAACAATAGGAATATCGTGACTATATTGAAATCCTGTAAACTTTGAAACCATGTGTAGAACACGCCATTGATCTCCCCTTTATTTATATACAGGGATGGACTAATTACTTAGATGATCCGTTACTTTGTGCACTCTCAATGAACGTAATAATCGAATCATTAACTTTCCACTCTCCTAAGGGTACTCCTTTAACAGTAACCTCTACAGTTTCGGTTCCAGTTTTACCTTCCAAACTCACATTTGGTGTCGTTACCGTGTACGTTCCATCAGCGTTCTTTGTATACTTTGCATCCTTAGCTTCTTTTAACATCATATTCATAGCTTCGCTCTTAACCGTATCTACGGTCTCATCTTTTAACGTTGTAACCACTTCTCCGATCTTATCGAGAGAAATACCGCTATAAATAAGCAGTCCAGCCACAATCACAATCGCAAGTACCCATTTGACCATGGTTTTGACCAGATTGAGAACGACAAAGAGCACAACAAGAGCGATGACAATCACTAGCCAGTTTTGCTGTAAAAAATCAGTCCATACCTGTACGTTCATTAATTCATAACACTCCCATCGACTAAACTCACTTATGACTATCTATTCACTAGATGGCCATTACCTAATTATACATGATTCCCTGATAACCTGTAAGCCTAACCCTCCTCACACAAAAAAAGGTATATGCTGTCCTTGTTCAACGTACAAGTAGTAGACAGGGATAAACGACCAACCGTGTCATTGACACCGATCGTTTACCTCTGAGATATCAATATTGTATAAGATGAACACTAATGCAGAAAGGAGTGATGATGTGAAAACGGCTTTTTGGCTTTATCTATTTCTATTTTTAGCTTTTTTCGATCTACATGCTCAATACCCCATACTTACCCCATTTGCCATTTCCATTGGAGCAGCTCCCGTGTTCATTGGATGGATGATGGGTATTTATGCACTTACGCATCTCCCTGGAAATATCATTGCAGGGAAAGTAATTGATCGCCATGGGAGCCGTCGTTACATCATTTTTAGTCTTCTGTCCGCAGGAGTAATTCTCCTCCTCCAATCACATGTTCAGTTTCCGTGGCAATTGCTAATTCTGCGCTCCCTAAGCGGATTTGTATTAGCTTTTCTGTCACCTGCTTGCCTAGCTCTATTAGCGTCGCTATCTCAAGATCCAATCACTCAAGGGAAATATATGTCAGGACATGGTGTAATTCATACGCTAGCCTCCGTCATCTCTCCTGCTGCAGGTGCATTTATCGTCGCTAATGCAGGATATTCTGGGACATTTCAGAGTCTTGGTTGGTTGCTAATTGTAACAGGCGTGATGGCCATTTTCATGGTACCTTCATCGGTATCCGTATTAAAGACTGCACCCTTAGACGTAATAAGGGATAGTACTCTTCCAGCGGATCCACTCACACAGTCACAACCCGTTCCGATCTCCTGGCGTTTCTTCATGCTTCCATTCGTCGTAGCTTGCGCACAAGGAATCCTTTTCTTTGAGCTTCCCCTCCGAAATACAGGGATATCGGGGATCATGTCCACAGGTATTCTTTTTTCAATAATTAGCATAGGTGCACTCTTTACACTTTGTCTATTCTTCCTGAATCGCTACTCACCTGTAAAACGAGTAGTTGGTGGGATTATGATCATGGCTTGTTGTTTCTTCGGTTTAGCAGCATTGCCAGCAATCCCTTTAGTCTATATCTTATTCGTATTAGGAGCATCGAAAGGACTTATCTTTCCCGCCATGGCCTCATTATTCATCAAGCTTAGCGGTGGTGGTCGATTAGGTAGAGTGTTCTCATTCCAGTCCATCGCCATGTCCCTAGGTTCATTCATTGGACCCGTAGCAGCAGGACAAATTCGAGGCCATCTTTCGCCTTACTTTATCGCATTTCTACTGTTAATGATTGGATTAATGATGCTTCCGATTCCTCGTCAGACCGTAGCAACACTTTATCCACATAGCAATCCTGATGTTCTATAGGCAGTAACACAAACAACATACCATAGGCCATTGCACAATCCTTTAGCCCTCCAACACATAAGATAAGGTGTGGCAAACAACTACGAAGGAAAGTGAGGTGAAATATAGATGAGCCATTTCAATCCATGTTGTCCTCCAATACCACAACCACTTCCAGTCGCAGTCGCTCCTTGTGTTGGAGGCGGAACTACAGGCATGATTCTAGTCCTCTTTATTTTATTAGTCATTATTCTACGCACTTTTCCAATCTTTTGTTAATCATTCAATAGTAAGCATTCAAAGGGTCCACCATACAATGGGGGCCCTATGTTCAAATATAAGAAAGTTAATTCACTTGATACTCTATTCCTTATATTTCTACTGAAACGGGTGCCGTCTTTGAAAAGGGACGGCATAGCCGTTTCTGCTTGTTTGTTTTGCATGTTATCCCTAAAAAAAGCTACACTAGCATTACCCGGACGATTCATTCTAACATTTCCCGGGGAATTCTGAGGAATCTCTCCTCTTGTCATGAGGTGACCATCTATCTCTATATACATTATTGTCGAAGGAAAAAACGACCGCAGTAAGCTGCGACGCCTACTTATGCCTGATGTAAGCATCCTCTGTACATTCGGTACATTGAACTCCATTAAGGTGGAGTCCTTACTTAAAAAGGTAATGGACGATGAAGTATATCTATTTATGGACAACGACAGCTCAGGTAAGAAAATACGGGGGGTGTTGCGCGATTCATTCCCTGACGCTGAGCATATGTATACACGCCGTGGTTATGCAGGCGTAGAGGGCACACCTGATGAATATCTGATTGCGCAATTGGAAAAAGTAGCTCTTCATGAATTCATCATCTATCCAATCGTGATAGATGGCTTATGACTGACATCCATTTCTAACATAAACAACCCAACTTTTAATAATCAACAACCAAAAGAATCCTCATACCTACCCATGGAAGTATGAGGATTCCTATATGAGTATATGTTCAGTTACTCTTTTGCAAGATCCTTTAAATCCTTAACTAGCATATCCACTGAAACATCATCTGTGTCATTCGCGTTATACAAGTTACGAACTTGATTGTCCCGATCCACTAAAGCAATCAGATTAGCATGCGAATAGTTACCTTCCTTATCGCTTAAAATCATCGTTTTAAATGATTTCTCTGCTAAATCCCAAATCTTTTGTTTGTCTCCTCGTAGGAAGTACCAGCCATTATAATCTACTTTGAACTTATCCCCAAATTCTTTAATCTTCTCTACCGTGTCCACTTCGGGATCAAATGAAATGGAGACAAACTCCACATCTTTGCCAAATGTACCATCCTCAATCAGTTTCTTCTGTGCTTGGCTAAGCATAAAAGTCGTGACCGGGCACACATCTGGACAACTGGTAAAGAAGAAGTAGAACAACCGTACTTTACCCTTCGTATCATCAAGTGTGACGGTTGTCTTATCTACATTTTCCAAAGAGAAATCCTGAACATTTGAAATGACAGGCCATTTGTCTTTACCCAGCCCTAATGATGAAACCAATAAGAACGCTGCGAAGATCAAAATGATAATGATAGAAATCCATGTCCATTTATAACGTTTTAACGTTTGCATGAGAAACACAAAACCCCTCTTTCGTCCAAATCATATTTCATTAGGGATATCCTCCCACACTCTAATGTGTTGTGTTGATGATTAAAACAATAAGACTCAAGGTTAAATAGTTAATAGAGAATAGAAATACTTTCTTAGCCCATATCTCATCATTTTTCGCTTTGAAGCCTTTTAAAGAAAGATAAAGCCAAATCAAGGACAATGCCAATGAAATAATCATGTAATAAATACCCGCGTATCCGTACACATACAATAGGATCGGCACTGGAATCAAAGCTACAAGATAAGGAATCATTTGGATCTTAGTGCGCTTAATCCCTTTCACTACGGGTAGTAATGGATAGCCCGCAGCTCGATATTCTTCTACACGACGAATCCCTAGTGCCCAAAAGTGCGGAGGCTGCCATAAGAATAATAACGCAAACAATAATACGGCTCCCATATCTACTTTACCTGTGACTGCAACATAACCAACGAGGGGTGGAACAGCCCCTGAGATTGCACCAACAGATGTACTCCACGTAGATGAACGCTTCAACCAAAGTGTGTATATCACGACGTAGACCAGCATACCAACGATGCCGAACACACCCGCAAGTATACCTGAAAAGGCGAATAAAATGCTTAGTCCTACAACCCCTAATATTATGGCGTACCATAATACTACCTCTGGTTTCAACTTACCCGTAGGAAGGGCACGATTTCTGGTCCGCGTCATCTTCAAATCCAATTCACGGTCAAAGTAATTATTAAACACACATGAAGATGCCAGAATAAGAACGGTTCCTAAGAGAGTCAGAATCATTTTTCCAATCTGAAAATCCCACTGTGATGCAACCCAATAGCCTGCAAAAGCGGACATAAAACTTGAGCGGACAATGCCCGGTTTCGTTATATTAATGAAATCTCTCCAGGTTGCTGATTCGCTAGATGGTTTCTTGCTTTCAGAAATCGCTGTGGAGTCCGAAGAAACTTGATAACTCATATGATTTCCCACGCCTAAAGCTCCTCCTCTTTTCTGTGTTAAAGAGAACTTAAAAATCCTCTGCTATAAAGTTTATCATATACGAAGTGAAAAGTGTTCGACAATCAGCGCTATTTAACTTTCAATTTGACGATTTGATGACATTTATCACTGCACCATCCTATAGAATGACTAAGAATTGGGTATTTACTATATAGTAAGGTTATCACAAAGGAGAGAATGCATATGGATACAGGCACACATCTGGTTATGGGATTCACCCTCGCAGGCTTAGCGCATATCGATCCTGTCGTGGCAGCAAGTCCTTCTCTTGCAATAGCTGTAGCTTTCGGAACCGTCATTGCGTCACAAGCTCCAGATATCGATGGAGTCTTTCGTTTGAAGAATAATGCTGTATATATTCGAAATCACAGGGGGATTACACATTCCCTTCCCTTTTTACTTCTATGGACCGTTCTAATCACTGCGGCAATCACATTGGTATTTCGCGATGTAAACGTAATCCACTTAGCATTGTGGACTGGTGTAGCTGTATGTGTTCATGTATTCAGTGATTTGTTTAATACGTATGGTACACAGGCGTTTCGGCCCTTTACTGAACGATGGATTTCATGGAACATTATTCACATCTTTGATCCATTTATATTCGGAACTCACTTAACCGCGATCTTGTTATGGGTTCTTGGAATTGTACAACCCGCTCCTCTATTCACGATTCTGTATAGTTCAACGATCTTTTATTATGTTTGGAGAACAACTGTCCATTTCTTAAAGACAGTAGAAGTTACACGACTGGATTCCAGTCATCGAGAAGGGGATACGTATTATGTACTTCCTACTGTATATCTTCGTCAATGGCATCTGGTCAAATTACGAGGTGACGGAAGTTATGACATTGGAACACTAAACCGACACCGCCTTCAATGGAGTCAACAATCTCTTACATCTTCACAACATGTGGCCGTTGAGCATTCTAAAAATCACGATAACGTGAAAGCCTTCCTTTATTTCACTTCCTTTGCGGTAGCAGATGTAGAAATAATCATGAATGGATATATTGTTCGATGGGTTGATGTACGTTATCTTCACCGAACGCAGTACCCTTTTGTAGCTGTAGTCGTTATGGACAAACAATTCACTCCGATTAGCTCTTATATTGGTTGGCTAAGCGAAGAAAAGATGAATGAACGCCTATCGATTGATTATTCTTCTTGACAAGAAGAATACAGCCTAGTCTAATATACAAGTAGAACAACTTTACCGCCCATTATGGGCGGTATCCGTTTTCTACATCATCTAAGAACGTATTACGAGAAAACAAGCAATGTTATTTCCTTGTACTTCAAAAAACCTAGAGCAAGCGCTCTAGGTTTTCACAATGGTATTCATATATCAAGCGATACGTTACGTACGGTGTGCAATTATTTCCCTGACAGTGATTGTTCAGCCAATTGGACTAAGCGTTTCGTAATATATCCTCCGAGAGAACCTACTTCTCGTGAAGTATAATTACCATAATAGCCATCCTGCGGAATCGTAACACCGAGCTCTTGAGCAGCCTCCATTTTAAGCTGTTGAATCGCTGCTCTTGCCTGAGGAACCACGAGATTGTTGGAACTTGATTGTCCTTGTGCCATAATAATAATCTCCTTTCACTTCTGTTTCTGTAATGAAGTGCAAGCTTGCAAGCTTAGTATGGCTACTTCGTAAGACATTATTCTTTAATTCCCTAATTAAAACACTGGAGGTTTTTGACATGAATAAAGGTCTTTCATTATGGTTCGCAGCTTCCTCAATCATCATCCTAGCCGTAGCGGCTATCGCCATTACTTATTCGGGATGGATCGCCTTACTTTTAACCGTGATAGGCATCTGTAATATTGGATGGGGATTCGTCCTCAAGGCCAAACAAAGAAGGGCATCCATTAAGAGTCCTAACTAGTTCTTTCTTGAAGGTAAGAAACCCATCCGTTGCTTAACTTCATCCAAAGTCTTCGTAGCTGCAATACTTGCTTTCTCAGCCCCTTGAGCTAGGATGTCTTGAATTTCACCAGAGGATCGAATTTCATAATAGCGATTCTGTAAGGGCTCTAGGGTAGCAACAATGACTTCCGCAAGATCCTTTTTAAAACCACCATACATTTTACCTTCATACTTCACTCGAATTTCTTCAAGAGAGAGATCCGAACATTGAGAGTAAATACTCATCAGATTGCTAACCTCAGGTTTTGTCGTAACATCATATCTTACTTCTGCACCAGAATCCGTTGTAGCTCTGCTGATTTTTTTACGGATAACATCCGGTGCATCCAATAACGCAATATAACTAGCTGGCACTACACTACTCTTACTCATCTTTTTACTAACGTCATCCAGAGACATGATACGTGCTCCTACCTCTGGAATGTAAGGTTCCGGAATCGTAAAGCACTCTCCAAAGCGGTTATTGAAACGTCCTGCAAGATCACGGGTCAATTCTAAATGCTGTTTCTGATCTTCACCTACAGGAACTAGGTCAGTGTTATATAAGAGAATGTCTGCAGCCATGAGTGATGGATACACAAATAAACCTGCTCCAACAGATTCCTTGCCTTCTGACTTGTCTTTGAATTGAGTCATTCGCTCTAACTCACCCATGGATGTCAACGTAGTCAACAACCACCCAAGCTCTGCATGCTGAGGTACAGCTGATTGTAAGTAAACATTGGATTTAGAAGGGTCAATCCCTGCAGCAATATATAATGCTGCATTTGCTTCCGATCGCTCACGGAGATTTTCTGGCTCTTGGGGAACCGTAATGGCATGCAGATCAGCCACCATGTAATAACATTGATATAGATCCTGCAGTTTTACATAATTCTTCATAGCACCGATATAATTACCCAGCGTTAGTCTCCCACTAGGTGTAATGCCTGATAATACTGTTTTTTTCAATTTAACCCCTCCTAGATAATAAATAAAATAAACAACAGAAAAAGGCCCACATCCGCAAGGGACGTGAGACCGTGGTGCCACCCTTATTTATCGCAAATAGCTGATTGTTCCAACAGAAACAACAATCGTGCGACCTTCAATTTCCGTAACGTAGAAAATACGGCCCGTCTATTAAGGAATTTGTCACTCCCGTTCAACTTGGCACTCAAGGGTCCATTCGGCACATCGGATCCACCGGTTCACATCAACCACCGGCTTTCTGAAGGTCTTCCGTCTAGCTTACTTGTCCCTATCATCGTGTTTTGATCTTAATAATATACTTAAATGCAATGATAAGACCGATGGCCCATGATTGTCAAACTCATTTTTACCAAAGCATGATTAATCTGTTATGATGAAAATATATTCTTCAGATCATAAAGGGCAAAGGAGCTTACTTATGAAACAAATGACCAAAGGGACGTGGAACGGTTACGACACGTATATCCTTCATAGCAACGATCTTCAAATCACCTTACTTCCGAGACTTGGTAATAACGTTATTGCAATTTGGGACAAACATGAAGAGCGACATATTCTCAGAGAGCCTGATGAACAAGACCTTAATTTCTATTTACTGAAACCTTACCATTTCGGGATTCCCTTACTTTTCCCTCCAGGTAGAATTCGTAATGGACAATTCAATTATGACGGAGTGGATTATCAATTCAATCGTAACACGGCAGGTGATAACCACATTCACGGATTGCATAAGACGCAAAGTTGGTGCGTAAGTGACATTGAAGAGGATGAAGATGGTTGTTCGATCACGACTGAGTTCTTATCAAGTGATGATAGTCAATGGATGGCTCAATCACCCACTCCTCTTAAGTTCCAAGTTATTTTCAGACTACAGGGTTCGCGTTTTACTCAGCAATTAAAAGTAACAAATCTAGGAGAACATGCTTTTCCAGTCGGTCTTGGATTTCATTCATGGTTCTTGCTGAACGGACAACCTCAAGATTGGACATTGAAAGTACCTGTTGAATCCATATACGAACTCGATGAAGCATTAATTCCATCAGGAGGGCTGGCTCCCTTAGGTTCTTTAGAAGGCCTCAATGTGGGTCTTAATTTATCAGGAACTAATCTTGATACGATACTTCGAATCGGAGAAGGACAACCAGTGGAAGCCGTTTTGTCTCATAAAGACGGTTACGGACTTAGATATGTTGCAGATGATCAATATTTCAAACACTGGGTTCTCTACACCAAGGGAGAAGCAAATGAATTTTTATGTATAGAACCTTACACTTGGTTACCCAATGCTCCTAATCTTCCACAAGGACCAGAATTCACAGGGTTAATCCGCTTAGAACCGCAGCAAACCTTTGAAACGCAGCTTTCTCTGGAGTCGATTCGACGGCCTTAGGTTCAGATATCCAATCCAAACTTTCTAAAGTAATAATTACCACCTCTGGACCACATCTTTTCCTGTATGTTTTCAATTGTTTAGATCCATAATAACCTCATTAAGTACAAAGGAGGTGAAACACATGGGTCAAGCAGGTCAACAAGGTCGAGGTAGTCGTTCCAATAACTTGGTAGTCCCTCAAGCGACAGCTGCTCTACATCAATTGAAAATGGAAGCAGCACAAGAGCTAGGCGTTCAAATTCCTCAAGATGGTTACTATGGCAATTACACTTCCCGTGAAACTGGTTCTTTGGGAGGGTATATCACTAAACGTCTAGTACAAATAGCTGAGCAACAATTATCAGGACGTTCCAACTCATAAACTTGCTTTCCAAATGATTTCCAAACTAATGATTAAAAAGGCGGCCTTTCTCTCAAGGTCGCCTTTCTTTGTTATAAAAAAAGTTAATATAATATTATTAGTCCGATGGAACTTCATGATATGAATTTCGGGGATAACGGATCATTAAATTTGCCATGTTATAATTGGATTCGAGTATAGCGTCTACCACGATAATTCCCTGACGCACCATGAAATCATAAGTAATCTCGCCATGTGTCCAATGATGCTTGTATTTCAGACTTTCAATAGCCATGTTTCGAAAGGATAGCCGGTGTGCAGCAGTTAGACCTTCTTCGGACGAAGTAAGTTGCCCATTGCGTCCAGCAATAGGATTGTGACGAATTCCAAATTTGCCAACTGCATTGTTGCGTATATGTACAAACAACGTGCCTGCAGTTAATCCAGCCAATTCTTGTTCCAACTCTTTAAATACAATGTCCATTTGCCTCGCCAACGATAATTGATCAATTTTTATCATTTGACCTTCTCCCCTTAATTTCACCCATAACATAGGGCTTATGACTTATTATAAATCCTACTCAAGTCTTCATCAACATAATCAAACATAATTGGGTATATATTCCTATTTGTTGCACAATTCACAACCTATTTTGTACTAATATTTGCTAAAATACCTCTTAATACGACACGATCATCGCTTTGTTTCACAACAAAAAAGACCCCCATTTCGGGAATCTTCATCTTTTTTCTACTTTAAATTCACTTTAATCAAATCAAATGTTTCGTCAATTCCATGAACTCTTTCACATCAGCAACGCACAAATCCATTGCACTCTGCCAGAATTCAGGACCTTTCAAATCTACGTCGAGATGCTTAAGCGCTAAATCTTCTACAGTCATCACACCTGTATCTTGTAATAAACGGTCATATTTATCCGCAAACGTTGCACCTTCCTGCTGTGCAAGTACATAGAGCCCAGTACTAAACATATATCCGAACGTGTAAGGGAAGTTATAAAACGGAACACTTGTGATATAGAAATGAAGCTTAGAAGCCCAGAAGTGTGGGTGATAAGACGAAAGTGCCCCACAGAAAGCTTCTTGTTGTGCTTCTTCCATAAGTTTGCTTAATTCCTGTGCACTAACAAGCCCATTCTTGCGTTGCTCATAAAACCGAGTTTCAAATAAGAACCTGGCATGTATATTCATAAAAAATGCAATACTGTTCTGTATTTTCTCTTCAAGTAAAGCAAGTTTCTCCTGCGGATCTGTGGAAGATTTAACCAAAGCATCAGCAACGATCATTTCAGCAAATGTGGAAGCTGTTTCGGCTACGTTCATAGCGTAATTTTGATTAAACATATGCAGATCTTTCATAAGATGCTGGTGATACCCGTGACCAAGCTCATGAGCTAACGTCGATACGTTGGAAGCAGTTCCACCAAAGGTCATGAAGATTCGTGTTTCTTTGCTCACAGAAAGAGAGGTACAGAATCCACCTGGACGTTTACCAGAGCGGTCTTCTGCTTCAATCCACTCTTTATCAAAAGCCATCTCAGTGAATTCCGCCAACTTCGGACTAAACGTACTGAACTGCTTCACGATATTTTCTGCAGCGTCTTGATAAGATATTTTACCTGAAACACTACCTATTGGTGCTTCAACATCAGCCCAGCTTAACTTGTCTACACCAAGAATTTTAGCTTTACGGTTCAAATACTCTACAAAAACCGCCTTATTATCAATAATAACATTCCACATCGCATCTAATGTCTGTTCCGACATTCGGTTAATCGCTAGTGGTTCTTTAAGAATTCCATCCCAACCGCGACGATCATATAATTTAAGTCGGAACCCTGCCAAGTGATTCAATGTATCTGCACAATAATCCTCTGCATCTGACCACGTTTCTTCCCATTTAGCAAGCATGGTCTCTCTAGTCTCGCGATTTGGATCATGAAGTTTATTCGAAGCTTGACCTGCCGATAACATCACCGTCGTACCGTCTTCTTCAAATGGGATTTGAACATGACTTACAATCGTATCGTAGAAATCTCCCCAACCATGATATCCATCAACAGCCAAATCAAGCGCTAGACTTTCCAGTTCAGGGCTTAATTTCTCCCGAGCACGATCACGACTCTCACTTAAGACAAAGGATAGTTCACGCACTTCTTCACGATCCATCCATCCCTTCCACGTCTCATCATCTGTACTACGAAGCAAATGTTCGAACTCAGCATCAACGCTCATAAGCTGTGCTTGTAAATTCGTTACTTTACCAGATAACTGAACTGCCTTCTTATCTTGCTGATCCTGTGCGCCCAAACAGGAAACAAAAGAACTAGCCTCCGATATTCTCTCGAAACAGCTTGCTAATTCGGTAATAAATCCATCAAATGCTTTAGTCCCCTCAACATTAGTAGGAGCTATCGCCTCCTTGATATGTTGTTGAACATGTTTAGTATCTTCTTCTAATGTTTGCAAAAAGGTTGCTAGTTCTTTAGATGATGACCCTCCAGGAAAGATCGACTCTAAATTCCATGTTAATGATAAATTGGATTTCAATGTATTAATCCCCTTTCACATTTCGCATTTATTTGTTTTATTATTTGAATTAGACTTCCAGAAACGATATAACTATAATATACAATTGTATTAGAACATCATTATATTGGAGGAAACCTATTTATGAAACCATTACAAATTTCAGCGGAGACGGCCATTACGTTATCCAAAAAACTAGGAGTTCCTATCGAACACCTTATGCATATGCCACAACATATCTTATTACAAAAAATCGCTGAGCTCAGCAAAGAAGTAACAACAAAGCCTAGTGCTGAGAAGGACCCCTCGTGATTCCATTTCAAAATACTTGGCCCTATGACATTATAATGGGTGATATTTATGTACATCGTTGTCCCTATTGTGCACAAACAAATGTCCTCATTCCTATGAAACCACCGGAACTAGTCATCGTCCATGAGGGAAAGAAGAAACTGCTTGTCTTTCCTTGTTGTCATAACAAGATAACCATCGTGGATACCGACTCCGATTACTTATTGTGTGATCAACCGCTACGTTAATCCAATCATAACGTTTGCGAGTAACAGCGTTTAGAGATTAACGGTTGGGCTCATCAATGTCTATCTCCGTTAATCTTTATGCGTATGGAATCACTTAAGATCTTTCATCTCTTCAGGCAATTCCATTTCTTTCGCTTGCATTTGTTCTCTTAATACAGACCATTGTTCTCTTGAAGCACGAATCATAGCAGCATCCATTATCTTCTTATCATTAATAACACGTGAGAACCATAGAACAGCTTCATTATAATTTCCTAATCTCCGGTTAAGTTCTCCAATTAAGTATAATAATTTGGCATTATTGGCGCCAACGCCTTCCTTCTCATACACCTGTATGTAAGACTCCAAAGAGAACTTCAAGAACCGTTGTTCTTGCTCATGTTCTCCCTTATACCGATACAACCACGCAATATGCTGAAGAAAACTTGCAATAATCCGTTCCGAATCCCCGATTGTCTGAGCGCATAGTAACGCCAATTTATAAGTCTCGAGCGCTGTTTCCCACTCTCGTTGCCCTCCGAAATCACGTTCAATCCACCGTATATTAATTTTGTCATTAAAAACGGCTCTTTGTTTGTCCGTTAACTTCACGGCCGAATTTTCAGTAGAAGAAAATCCACATTTCGGACATACCCTAACGACATAGAAATCAGGATTTTCATTCTTATAATAAGCACAAAAATCAGCATCCGTATGCACAGCCTTCTTAAAGCTAGGTCGTACGCGCGAAGTCATAAATTCATGTTCACAGTTTAAGCAAGTTACTTTGATAGAGTAAAGCGGTTCCAAAGTACTCAATATTCTGACTTCCCTTCATTGTATGTCCTAAATTCGAAATACTATTACCATCTTAGGCGTTTTAACAACATGCTGTTTCGTCTCGATAAATAGTATCCATTACAGTATAACAAAAAAAAAAAAAAGGCGCTAAACGTTGTTGCCGTTTAGCACCATGAGATCACATTAGTAGCTTTTCCAATCCTCTTCACCTGAACGAATTAATGAGGCGCGAATGACATACACGAAAGCGCAGACGAGAACACCGGCAACAACACTCATGATCTCATCACTCCATCCATATCATATAATACTCAGAAAAGTTAAGCGTTAACACATTCATTTTAGCACAATATCCATAAAAACACACCCTCAATTGTAAACGCTTTCTATCTTTTTTTGTACTGTTTGTCCTACCCAGATCATACAACTATGACAGAGGGATTGTTCCGAAGTTGAAGCAGGATGGGAGGTGCAGTTCGTGACATTAAAATCTTTGGTAATTCCAACTTTCATAACCGTACTCATGGGATTAAGTGTACTCATGTTCGTCTATCCCGTTGCATACTTAGCTGCTGCCATACGTGGATTGGTCATTTGGTGGGATGTATTATTCCCTTCGCTCTTCCCCTTTTTTATCATATCTGAAGTACTATTAGGATTTGGCATCGTTCATTTGATTGGAACATTGCTCGATCCCTTCATGAAGCCTATCTTTCGCATCCCAGGGAGTGGGGGCTTCGTTGCGGCTATGGGATATGTATCTGGCTATCCTATAGGTGCCAAATTAACAGCGAAATTGTGGGAACAAAAAATGATAACTCGAGATGAAGGGGAACGTTTAGTCGCATTCACTACGTCCTCTGACCCCATTTTCCTCATTGGTGCTGTTTCTATAGGTTTTTTTCATAATCCCGGAATTGTTCCTATATTGGCCATTGCACACTATGGAGGAGGTTTTCTTGTCGGGGTACTCATGCGCTATCACGGGTCTAGAACATCACAAGAAACGCTTCTGGTATCCCAATCTCAATCTCCTCCTAGACGCCGCAGTAACCGTCTAAGAGATGCGTTAAGAGCCATGCATAAGGCACGTATAGAAGATGGAAGAAACCTAGGAGAACTCATTCAAGAGGCCATACAGTCCTCTTTAAAACTCATTATTGTCGTTGGGGGACTTGTCGTCTTTTTTTCTGTGTTTCTGGAGCTACTCACGCAAGCTAATATCATGATGGGACTATATTTTATTATTGAGCATGTTCTCTCCTTTATGGGTATACCGCCTGCTTTATCCAAGTCATTAGTTGGGGGGATCTTCGAAGTTACCTTAGGTGTACGTTATGCCGGTGAGTCTGCTACCTCCATTCCCCTCTCGTTTAAAGTTGCTTCAGCCGCCTTTATTCTCTCATGGGGAGGATTATCCGTTCATGCACAAATTGCAAGTATCCTTCATTCCACAAATCTTCGATACTGGCCCTTTATGGTAGCGCGGTTTATCCATGGAATTCTAGCCGCATGTCTGGTGCTTGTGTTGTGGAAGTCGTTAGCAGGCGACCTAGATTCAAAGAACACCATGGTACGATTTGATATGTCCACCCAATTCAACTTTCATTCACCTCAAGGATTTGTAAACAACCTATTCATCTTTCTAATTCTGCTCTTGGCGATGACCCTATTATCGATTATTGGCAATATGATGATGTCCCTATGGATACGACTTCGACACTCATCTGGCAAATGAAACGTTGTGTTCTGCTTCAATATTGATTATGATCGGTATAAACTCATCACAAAGGAGCTTGTCAACCCTTGAGACCACCCTTGAGATATTATGTTTTGGACCGTGGGGATCAGTTATCTGTTGACTTGGCAGAACAATTCCACAAACTTGCAGCTCAACATCATTTTGAAATGGATGCAGAATCACCCCATATTGTCATTTCCATTGGCGGAGACGGCACTATGCTGCACGCTTTCCATACGTTTATTGACCGTATCCCTGATATTGCGTTTGTTGGCGTACACACTGGCCATTTAGGATTCTATTCTGATTGGAAAGCAGACGAGCTACCTGAATTGGTTGAACTTATGAGTAACAGTCTACTATCAGATGATAAACCACGTATCGTGAAATACCCACTCCTAGAGCTTACTATTCATAAGAAATCAGGGACTACCTCTCACATCGCACTTAATGAATTCACACTTAAAGGTGTGGATGGCACACTTGTAGCACAAATCGATATCAATGACCAACCTTTCGAAATGTTTAGAGGAGATGGCATTTGTATCTCAACACCTTCAGGAAGCACAGCTTATAACAAAAGCCTCGGAGGCGCGATGGTTCACCCTAGCATTGAAGCCATACAGATTGCAGAAATTGCTTCTATAAATAATCGTATTTACCGTACGATGGGATCGCCACTTTTGCTCCCTAAACATCACCATTCTGATATTTATTCTCGTAAAGATCAGCGTCTTTTACTAACCGTCGACCACAAAAATTTCACGATCGACGATTTGATATCCGTTAGCTGTCAAGTCTCTAAGCAAAAAATTAGCTTCGCAAGATATCGACCTTACCCTTTCTGGAATCGTGTTAGATCAGCTTTCCTAGAAGAATAGAATTCAATACACATAAAAAAAGCAGCCCCTGTGATCAGGAACTGCTTTTTTCCAATTCTTTTGGTTGCTGTGATTCTCGGGTCTTCTGTAGAACAAAATATGCACATCCGAAATTACAGTATTCATTTATATAATCCACCATACTTGATATAGCCGTTTCTTTAGTAGCCTTTGGATGGTTGTCCCGATAGAAGCCTTTTAAACGCAATTGACTATATCCCCAGTCACCGATAATGTAATCGTATCGTTCCAGCACATCGCTGTAACGATCACGGAAAGCCTCGGGATTCCAGCCATCTTTGTGATCTTTCAATATTTCATAGTTTTTTCCACCTGCTAGAATCAAGCACCATTCCCCTGCCTTTCCTCATGAGTAACCTCATATTGTATTAAATATGTTTTGCGGCTGATTTCACCTGTGCATGTGCATTATAAGAACTCCGAACAAGCGGCGCCGATTCAACATGACTAAAGCCCCTCTTCAATCCTTCTTCTTTCAATATCGCAAAATCTGCCGGTGGATAATACTTTTCAACATCCAAGTGCTTCGGTGAAGGTTGTAAGTACTGACCCAGAGTCAGAATATTACAATCAACTGCTCGTAAGTCATCCATTGCTTGTAGAATTTCGTCCCATTCTTCCCCAACCCCAAGCATGATACTTGACTTCGTTGGAATCGTTGGTTGTAACACCTTCGCGTTCTGTAATAGTTCCATAGACCTTCTATATTTAGCCTTGGCACGAACACGATCGGATAGACGTTCTACCGTCTCAATGTTGTGATTCAAAATGTCAGGCTTAGCATCCATTACAACTTTCAGAGCATCGGCATTTCCCAAGAAATCCGGAATGAGTACTTCTACACTACAGAGTGGTAGACGCTTGCGCACAGCATGGATGCTGGCTGCAAAAATAGAAGCACCTCCATCTTGCAAATCATCACGCGCTACGCTTGTAATGACGCAGTGTTGGAGGTTCATACTTTCAGCTGCTTCTGCAACACGGTCTGGCTCTCCTAAATCAAGTTCTGTTGGTTTACCTGTATTGACCGCACAAAAACGACAAGCACGTGTACAAATATCACCTAAAATCATAAATGTTGCGGTGCGGTTAGCCCAACATTCATATATGTTCGGACAACGAGCCTCTTCACACACCGTATGTAGAGTCTTAGAGCGCATCATGCTCTTGATCTCCTGATAGTTATCGTTAGTCGTTAATTTAATTCGAATCCAATCTGGTTTAGGTTCCTTCGTGGTAATTCTGGACAATTAAATATACCACCTTTCATACATGGTTTAACATCATTTATTCCATATTATATCACGAACCCCAGTCAATTACCTTACTTTCAGACTCTGAATAAACAGTTTGGATAAAATCATCCATCTTGATTCAACCTAAGCATATCAACTCTTGATAATTACAATTCAACGGTGGTAAATAAGGAGGTACATTGATGATTCACCTTCACCCAAACAAGAATATTAAACTTTGCAGATGGATTTGTGCCTCAGTAACAGTCATCCTGACATTGTCTTATTGTACGCCTTTGGAAGCTTCTGAAGTACCTAAGTTGAAAGGAATTAAAACAACTCAACAAGATGATGTTTATACATCAAGAAAATCACTGTACGAGAAAATAAGTACAGTCACTCAGATTCCTTGGTACCGTTTAGCTGCCATTGATCAATATGAACGTACTCTAACGAAGGCACACCCTACAGACCGTGCGCACCCTCCTCGTCTTACTGCTGTATATATGCCTCCACCCACTTGGTCTGGAGCACTCAACCCTGATCAGAAAGATACTAATCCTTTGTCAATTTCCATTTTTGCTGGATTAGGTAGGGATGGCACCGGAGATCAGCTAGCGGATGCCAATAACGATATAGATGTACTTTATAGTATCGCTAGTCACTTACTACATTACGGACAATCTCTGAATGATTTCAACATTGCTCTTTGGGAATATTACAATAATAGTCGTGCTGTGCAACGAATCCAACAATTCTCCAAATTGTATGAGAAATTTAGTCCATCAGAATTAAACCACCATGCCTTCCCTCTTCCTCTGAATAGCGTTTACTCTTACCGAAGCACTTGGGGGACTGGACGCAATTGGGGCGGATTTCGTATTCATGAAGGAACTGATCTCTTTGCAGGCTACGGCGTTCCTATCCGTAGTACATGTTATGGGGTCATTGAAATGAAGGGATGGAATGTATTCGGGGGATGGAGGATCGGTATTCGTGATATCAATAACCATTACCATTATTACGCACATCTTAAGGGCTTTGAAAAGGGAGTCGAGGTCGGCGAGGTCGTCAAGGCTGGACAAGTCATTGGTTATGTAGGTAGTTCAGGATATGGTAAACCAGGTACTCAGGGTAAATTCCCTCCACATCTTCATTATGGTATTTATCGAGACAGCGGTTTAGTCGAATGGTCATTTGATCCCTATCCGTTGCTTCACCAATGGGAACAAGCTGAGCGAAAGTCACTTAAACATGCAAGAAGAAACGGCTGAACCATCCCTTAAGGACGGACGGGTATTCGTCTCTTCGAAATATAAGAAGTAGCGTATCAAGGGAAACTTATACGTTCTTATATTTGCAAAAAGAGTACGCTCATGATCTAATCATGAGCGTACTCCTTTTTTATAGTGATATACAATATTAGCTTCATGGGCTTATCACAGAATTCTGATCTTGCTGACTACTTGTGCCAGACTTCTCAGTATTATTTATGTCCGTGGCTTTTGTTTCATTAGGAGAATTCCCTTTGGTACCAAAGGGAATTGAAATATTTGGAGCCTCTCCTCCATTCCCACCAACAGGTTCGCCCTTCGAATTGTAATAATACATAGGAACATCACCTACAACAAGCAGATAAGATATAGGAATTTCCGTCTCTACATGTTCATTTTCCATATCAAATGGAATGACCACAGCAACATCTACACTTACATCAATATAAACTTCTACCAAGATCATATTGATCCCAGCATCCCGCTGTCTCGTCGATAACTGTACCTTAGCTGCTCCTTGAGGTTCTATTTTCACCGGAATCCTTGGACCAAATGAAGCTAATACAGGACTTCCTAATGCCATCCCTATAGGGATATGTTCTGATAATTGATTCACATTATTTAGCGTAGCTTGGACGACCTTGAACGTATTGGATGTGATTTTCATTTGTTCCGCATAGTTCATCGTAAACCCTGCTACTTTTCCTGATGTATCCATCTTCCAGTTTACTAGCTTGTTATAGTCTTGTTCTTGTGCAACCTGTGCCGTAATGGCCTCATTGATAGCTTCAGTAGCAACCTGTTTGACTCTAATTTTGGCCAAATTCATAATAGGTGGTTTTAAATTACGATCTACGTAAGCAAATCCCTGAAACATAATGATTAAAAAAACAAGAAAGCCTACGAGCCACAACCTCCGTCTGCTTCTAGGTCTACTGCTTCGTTGGCTATGCCACCTTGCTTTTCTTATCATGATTTACCCCCTAATGCTGATTCTATACCAGCATATGATGAGGTTGACCAAAAAAGAAGAAAGGATCAGATGTGTTCTATCACTTAGATAGATGATCCGGTATCTTGTTGCATCATCGTTCCTGATTGCATCATATTCTGCATATTTGTTCCATCAACTTCGTTATTATGGCAATTTTGGTACATATCATTCAACTGCTCTTCAGTCATTTCTGGATGTACTTGTTTCATATGAGGGTATACGTCCTTAATCTTCCCTCCTATATCATCCCCGGCAGCAAACACAGCTGATCCAATACTTAGTGTTAAAAGGGCAACACCCAAACCTGCAATTATTTTTTTCTTCAACTTATCCCGCCTCCTTTTGATATTATATTACTAGAAATATATGTAGAAACCATGGAGACCCATAATCGTATTTGCACATACTTTAAACAAATAGTTAATACGAAGACAATATAGATCGATAAGCGAATGATGACATTCGCATCTTGAATCATCAAAAGGCAGGAGCTTTTAGAATTATAACATTCTAAACCTCCTGCCTTTTTGATGCTTAGAATGGTGATATTTTTGAAGTAACATTGTACTTCATTCACGGCTTACGCTTATGCTTTAAGAATATATATATTAATCCGATAATTAGCATTAATCCGGCGAACCAGATACAGAATATCCCCATGGATTGTCCAAGCTGAAGAATTGACATGCCACGAAATGAGGTTGCTGAGACCATCATGCATATGATTCCCATCACCATAATGGAAATTGCAATGAACCATTCAACTTTTTTCATCTCGTTTCCTCCTGTTCTTCTTTATGCTTTAACCTGATTTCAAATTTAGTACCTACCCCTACAATACTACTGACTTGCAGTTCGCCTTCTAACAACTCAATGAACTTTTTGGCGATAGATAATCCTAAACCCGTGCCTCCGTATTGTCGTGATCTAGATTTCTCTACCCGATAAAAGCGCTCAAAAATATTCGGAAGCTCAATATCTGGAATGCCTATTCCTGTGTCTACCACTGCTAAATATACAAAGGATGGGTCTTGACTTAGGTAGACGTTAATTCCACCTATTTCTGTATAACGAACCGCATTCTCCAACAGATTCAAAAGAACCTGCTCCAAACGTAGCCCATCTCCATAGATCAAGGGAATATGATCGCCTAGATGAGTATTTAGCTGTAAGCCTTTCTCGTTCGCCTTTAATTGGATTTTCCTGACGGTATTGTCTGTAATCTCTGATAGATCAATCCACTCCATGGACAAACTGATCTTTCCTTCTTCCATTTTAGATAATTCAAACAAATCATCCACCATATGTTGCAGTCGCTGTGCTTCCACATGAATAATATCCAAATATCGATTTTTCTCTTCTTCTGTTTCATAAAGCTGATCCTTGATTACTTTGGAATACCCCTCCAAATAGGTGATGGGCGTTCGAAGCTCATGGGAAATATTGGCGAAAAATTCCTGCCTATTATCTCGATACCGCTGAAGATCCTCTGCCAGATTATTAATCGCATCGGCCAGATCGCCAACCTCATCCTTGGTTGTGATATTCAATCTAGTCTCCAGTTCACCAACTGCAATTTTCCGTGTCGCCTCTTTCATTTGCAATAGTGGTCTAGAGAGAACTTGGGCAATAATCCATGTGATCCCCAGAGCCAATAAGAATGCACCCATTCCTGAAAGAAGTAATAGCTTCCGTACTGCAGAAAGCGATTCATCCATATGTCTCGTAGATGCCATTACATAGATTGCTGACTTGATACTATTTTCACTTTTTTCTAATATCGGCTTCCCTGCCACCAAATACCGATTTCCATCCGTGTCATTATACTCAAAATTCACCATTGATCCGGAGAAAAGAGTCTTTACGTCATTCTTATGAATAAATGACCGATCCGTTGATTTATAATCGCCAGAATGTATAAGTATGTTTCCCATCTCATCTATATAAAAAATATCTACATTTGAAAAGTCAGCGAAAGTAAGCAACTTTTGCTCCATAGAAAGATCGGGTGACTCTATCATCGTCGCAAAGTGCGTTGTTAGTTCTTCAACTTCTATTCTCATTTCAGTATTATAAAAATTAGTAAACATACGATCGACAGCTAATCCAAGCGCGAACAAGACGACGAAAAATACTGATACGATGACTAACCCAAGTTTAAGCCCAATCTTATTGGACCTCATTTCGGTTCACCCGTTGCATTGAACTTGTACCCTACCCCCCATACGGTTTGAATCGGGTTGTAAAGAAGCCCTGACTTTCGTGTCTTATCTCGAATATTCTTCACATGGGTATCCACAACTCGGAAATCTCCATCATAGTCATACCCCCACAATAGATCTAACAATTCTCCCCTGTCAAAAGCACGTTGCTGATTTCTAGCCAGTAAACTTAACAAATCGAATTCCTTTTGCGTAAAATCCACTGAAAGGTCGTGAATATAGACTTCACGACCTTCAGGGTAAATCTTCAACCCTTGGAACGAAAGCGTAGACTCTTGTTGAACAGAAGCTTGAGTAATCGTCGATCGTCGAATTAGCGAGTAGACACGCGCAAGTAATTCTTCTGGCTCAAATGGCTTGGTTAAATAATCATCAGCTCCTAGACCAAGGCCTAAGACTTTATCTTTCGTCTCTGAACGCGCTGTTAGCATGAGTATCGCAACATTTTCCGTCTCTCGAATCTCTTTACATACCTGCCAACCATCCATATCCGGCATCATGACATCCAATAGAATAATATCAAAGGGATGCCTTTTAACCATGGACAAAGCCTCTTGTCCATTAGAGGCCTCTTTAACGTCAAACCCTTCCCTCGTCAAATAAATGCGAAGCAAGTTTCGCATATTCCATTCGTCATCCACGATAAGAACTTGTAACCCTGACATCATGATCACCCTCCTTTGAACTATCTTAACAAACTATCTTAACCGATAAGTGCTATTGGTTTAACTTTTCGAGAACGCAAGATGAAATATAGTATAAGCATCAAGGATATCCCTATGACAGAGACACTCGTCCATTGTCCAGCCGTCCATTGCAAAGCGTAACGAGGTGAATCTCCCCGTAGAAATTCCATTGCAAAGCGAACAATCAATCCATATGAGTGTATAGCGAAACCACCTATTTCAAAAAAAACAACTCTCAAATTAATGGTCCCTCCTTAAAGCTACTTTATGTATATCCAACGTCTTTCCAACGCAACACTTGTCTAACCTGTGGTCAGTGTTTCTTTTTCATAAAAGGCATCATTAAGACATGTGACAGCGGACATATCAGCAATACAATATAAAGTAAAGGATTCATAGATGATCCTGTATACGCATTAACCAATAATAAAACAACTGCCAGCATAATAGGTAACCCACAGCATACGATCATCATCCAGTTAAGCTTTTTTGAAGAATTGGAATGATTCATATTCCCCTTGTCAAGATCACGATCATGATTGTGATTTCCACAGCAACTCATCTCTTTCCCCTCCTCATGATTCTTTTAAATTTTGAATTTCTTTTCTCATTTGCTCATTTTGGGCTTTTAGTTCACCGATCTCATTATGAATCGCTTGTTCGGATTGCATTTGATCCTTTTTAGAACCATGTTTATGTATTCCTCCCATTCCAAGCATCATAAATATCATCATTATCGGACAAGCCAGCAACAGTAACCAATTCCAATCCATAGATCATACCTCCCACTTCATTTTCAAGACGCTAACTTCTTGATATTCTCATTGTAAAGGGAGAGTTTGTAGAAATGATGTAGAAACTTTGCAGTTTGTATGGGATTATTCTCTCTTCTGACGAGATACCTAATGTTCATAAAAGAGACCGACGCATTAAAAATAGCAGTCAAGGTGATTATCCTTGACCTGCTATTTTGAAGTTCTGCTCCATTATGCTTAGTTCACACCATCACATCTGCCGCACAGCGAAAGCCAAGTGGGAAGGGCCGTGCGCACACGTAAATGGAAATATGGCGTTATCGCACCAGACAATGGATATACCGTACCCGCTTCAGATTCTTATAACGAAGCCTATCTGTATGATTTGAAATCAGATCCCTACGAGCTGACTAACCTTATCGGGTACGATTCCCATGCAGAAACTGCAAACATAATGAGAAGCAGGCGAAGCCATTCCGACGATCATTATCACTGAGAGCAGAGATGGTGGTCAGCGGAAAGTGACTCAGCAGTAAGCCTTATTTTAAGTACAATATCTTCACCCAAGCTCACCTCAAAAAGTAAAAAAGAGACGCAAGCGACAATTCGCTTGCGTCTCTCTAGATTTACCCAATCAGTTCCGCTAGCTGCACTTCATGCGGAGATAACATACTCACTAACGTATATGTGCCCGTTATTTCGACCTGTTCAAAGGTTAATTGCGGGCGGCTCGCTTGCATCAAATAATCCACGGTGTCAGTATCCATATGTAAAGGAGCTCCCATTTGCACCCATAAGTCGAAAGCGCTTCCACTTTTTCTGTTGATCGTATGTCTTTTGAGCGTGTATGTTCCCGGGCGAATATCCGTTAATTCCAATATCAGCTCTATGGCCCCGCCTTCTTCGAACACATCGTATCTGTTCGTACGGTTAATGAACGAAGCATCTCCTTTGCGGTACAATGAATCGATATGTACATAAGCATACATCATCACCTGTAGCCCCTTATCGCTGCTAGTGATGTAATAGCCTTTGCCTCGATCAATGAAACGGCTACCTAGTTTTGCAAGCATCTTGAAAGCATAAAAGGCTGACTTCGGTATGCCGTTATACGTCATCAAGCCCAGACCACCATGAAACAGCTCAGACGACATTTTGAACTCTTCGAGCAGGTCGGTCGCCGTCCAATAGCCGAAGCTATCCAGTCCGTCCATATTTTCCAACACATTTTTCACGATATACGCCGCTTTAAAACACGTATCATTTACCAAATCGCGGTGAGAGCCCGTAGCATTCCATTCGGTCATATGCAGTTCAGGCGAACAATCTTCTGCTGCTTCAGATACGGTTTCTTTCAATTTGGCAATGACCTTCGATAAGTACTCTGTATCCGATGAAAGTTCAATGCTTTGAAACACAAGATTTGGGTATTGCTCATAATCGACCTGGATATCAGTGGAGTACGTCATTGCTTCATCATACGGGTAGCTGTGGAAGGAAATAAAGTCAGGCTCTGCTTGCCGCTCGCACACATCTTGCACAAACCGGGTCAACCAATCCTTCTGCATCAACGTAATCGACAAAACTCCTGGTCCCCCTACACGCAGCTCTGGATCTAATGATTTGATGGTGTGATATGTAGAGATGAACAACTCGCAGTAAGCCTCATATGTATCCGGCCAAAAAGTATGGATATCTGGTTCATTCCACACCTCGAAATACCACTGTCGTACTTCATGAATCCCATATTTGCGAACGTAATGCATAATAAACTGATGAATCATTTCATTCCACTTGCCAAGGTCCTTTGGACTGCCGACAAAACTCTTTTTATAAAAAACGGCATCACATTCCTCTCCGGCAAGCTGACGTGGTAGAAAGGACAGCTCCAGAAACGGCCTCAGCCCAGATGCAAGCAAGAAATCAAACAATGAATCGCTATAAGCAAAGTTTAGGATGACTTCTCCCCGTTCATTCTCGTCATATATCATCATCTCATCATCAAAAATACCGTGAAATCGAACATACTGAAAACCGATTTCCCTCTGCACTCGTTCCATGTGCTTTTGCACCTCTGCAAACAACACCTCTTTAGCCTTGCCCACCGTCATCAACTTCTTCCAGGTATGAGCAATCTCGATTGCGCTTTCAGACTTCATCGAAATCTTATTAATCTGCTTATTTAAATTAGGGGCGATGGATCGGCTTGACGCCACTGGGTCAATCTTGCCAGGAAGATATTTAAATAGCGACTCGAATGCCTGAGACGGATTCATTTCAAAATAGTTAAAATGGCTCACGCTGCTTTTCTGAACCGCACTGCGTCCATCCAATATTGTTTTCCGGTATTCACCGGGCGTTTGCCTGTAAAATTCTTTAAAAACTGCATGAAAGGATTTTAAATTCGGAAACCCATGATCATGAGCAATCTGCGTAATTGATAAATTTGTAAGTGTCAAATCTTTAACTGCTTTATCCAAACGTACCGCATTCACATATTTCGTAAAAGAAGTACCCATATACTCCTTGAAAAACCGCGATAAATACGGAACAGTTAAATACTCCTGCTGCGCCAACTGTTGGATATTGATCAGCCGGTTGTAGTTCTCCTTCACATAGGAGATAATGCGCAACAGCCGCTCACGATGTTTATCGTCAAACTTCTCGGGACTTTGGTCCTGAAAGCGAAATCCTTGTATGAGCAAGTAGGTCAAATTCAGCAGAAGTGACTGTATTCGCAGCGTGTAACCTTGAGGACGCTTATTATGCAGTAGCATCATTTCGGCCAACAGCGTACGAAGCTCATCAAATTTATACTGTTCCTTAGGTCCATAGCCCGCAGAATTGCATTGGAACGACATCCGTTCGATCTGAGGTACATTCTGAACGAGATAGGAGATTGGAATCTGCAGCGCCAGAACCAAATTATTTTCCTCAGCTTTAATCGCATGAATGTCATTAGCATTAATCAAAAACAAATCTTCTTCATTCAGTTCGATATATCTGTCTTTCGTGAAAAGTTCGAGCTTCCCCTTGAGCACGAATAATATCTCAATGCTATCATGCCAATGATTCGGAACTTGATGGGTACTGTGCAAAAACAAATGAACGGGTAGATGGTCATCCGTCTCAATACTTTCGTAGGTGTAGCTTTGCACATAGTCCCCTCCTTGCACTCTGAATAACTCCTATTATATTCCATCACACGCCCAAATCAAATGGTCACTGCAATACGCTCTCATTCTCCCCGCTACAAGAAAAAAAGCGATTGAGTAGATCCACCTACTCATCGCTTTATATTATTCAAACACAATCTCCATCAACTCAGCTGATGTGAACCTGCTCCTTGTCCTGTCTAATTACAGACGTGTATCCCAATAGCCACAAAACGGGTCAACAGGATTTACACCTTTAAAGGAAGATCGCCCCACAAGCTTCTCGATGAGTGCATCCACCACATAGTCGCTCGGCGAATACGCATTAATGAACGTGGGCACGCGAGGTACATCTAACAAATGATAAGGATTCGCCACAGAAATAAACATCGTTGGCAGTTCTGGTAGAAACCACGGCATGTCAGCACCAAACGGAGGTGCCCAATTAATCCGTACAACGGTTTGATTACTGTGTGTCTCCAGATTTGAAAGGTAGACCGCCGCATCGTATTGATCTGTTAGCGCCTTCACACCGCCGAACATTGCGCTGAGATCGATTTTACTCTTATCGAATAGATTTACATCGAAACCCTCATCTTCCAGCTTGGAAATGAAATAAGGCGCAATATCACTCCCACCGAATAATCCTTCCTCGCCCCCCAGAGTGAAAACGAGTAGACGTTTGTGACTTTCTGGGCTTATCGGTAGTAGATGCTGCGTATCCTTTACTAGTGTAACCGATTCATCCGCACATTCTTGTGCCCAACGTACATGCTCCTCGCAGCTGAGAATTGCCAGTGCCTCATTACCTGGGACAAGTGTTCCTTCCTGTTGCTTGATATGAAGTCCCAATGCAGCTTTCACCCCGAGGATACGCGTAACCGCTTCATCCACCCGTGCTTCGGTAAGAAGGCCGTTCTCAATCCCTTTCATCATATAGGCAAAGTCTTCTTCTATATTTTTGTTGAAGAGGAACATATCGCAACCCGCTGCTATGGATGTCGGAACCGCAAGTTCCCGTTTCATGGCCATCGTGAATCCCGCCATTGGCGTAGCGTCCGTAGAGATCAATCCGTTGAAGGCCAACTTCTTACGCAACAGATCGTTTAGAAGCTCCGGAGCTAGCGTTGCAGGCATAATCTCCAAATCCTCTATCCCCGGACGCAATAGTCTGGAATAGGCAGGATGAGCGATGTGCCCCACCATAACCGTATGTGCACCGGCTTCAATACAATCCTCATATACCTTACCAAAAGTAGCATCCCACTCTTGAACCGAGAGTGAGTTGATAGACGTCAATAAATGCTGATCCCTTTCGTCAACGCCATCCCCTGGGAAATGCTTAATCGATACCGCCATACCGTGCTCCTGAATCGCTTCCGTATACGCTTTGCTCATACGAGCTACCCGCTCCGGATCCGAACCGAACGTTCTTACGTTGGTAATCGGATTACGGAAGTTGAAATCGATATCGAGAATTGGCGCGAAGGCCCAGTTACAGCCCACCGCACCACCCTCTCGAGCGGCAATAGTACCCAGTCTAAATGCCATTTCCGTATTATCCGTCGCTGCAACCTGTAGCTGTTTTCCGAAGAAAGTTCCGTCCACAGCCGAGCCATTGCCTCCGGCCTCCAGATTTGCTGCAATGAGCAGCGGAATTTCTGAGGTTTCCTGCAGATAGCGGTGCGTCTCTTGCACCTTTTCCCCTGGTCCGGGACGGTACATAATGCCTCCAATTTTGATACCCTTCGTCAATAGTGCAAGCTGCTCCTTGTCATCGGTGAATCCAATCGGACAAAACAATTGACCGACTTTGGAAGCCAAATCAAGCGATGCTAATGTTTGTTGTACCCATTCAATTCCTTCATCGTCCAAATAAAAAGGCTTTGCTTTCAAATCTATCATCTCTGCTACCTCACTCTTCTGGGTCTATTTTATTGATTGTCTAGTTAAACAACGGATGCGTTGCGGCGTTCCTCAAGTTCACGTAACATAACCGGTTGAATCTTGTCGAGACGGTAGAACAACAACAGAATAATCATGATAATTTGACCAATAATCGGAGCCCACAAGTAGTTAAACGAAATCGCTGCTAATGCGGAGCTTGACTGCACATCGCTTTTAGCTACATAACCACCCATTGACAATATCAATCCTCCAAGTGCTCCGCCAATTCCCATTCCGACTTTGACCCCAAAGCTTGAAGCGGAATAAAGAAGGCCTTGCGCACGCACGCCGGATCTCCACTCGCCATAATCAACCGTATCTGCCATCATTGCAAAGATAAGACCAGCACCTACTCCCATGCCAAGCCCGCTTATAAGTAACCCTGTCAAAAGCACGGGAACAGAATGTGCATTCCCCCCAAAAATAGCCACGATGTAGCCACAGATAGAAACAATAGACCCAATTAGAATTGTGTTTCTTTTCCCAATTTTTTTCACAGCAAATGGGGCAAATACCATTGAAACGATCATGAGTAATTGCATTGAATTCACAATAGAAATGAGCTCAGGCTTTTTCATATAATAGGTCATATAATAAATACTCGTCTGTCCTTGAATCGCAGTTGTAATCCACATGAACAGGCCCAATAGCAACATGATCAACCAAGGTGTATTGCCTTTAAGTGCTTGAACGCCAACACGGAACGGGAGCGGCTTCTCATCAATCGCTTTTACGCGTTCTTTCGTGTTAGCAAACATATTAAGAAAGAGCAGTAGAGCGATGACCGAGAACAATAATATGGTGACAAAAAATCCCTTTGCTTCATTGCCTCCACCGAAAGCATTCACAAGCGGCATCGTTCCAGCACTTACGATAACAACCCCAATCACGGCGAACACCATACGAACCGTGTTGATCACTGTACGTTCATTAGAATTGCTTGTCAGACTTGGCAGAATCGCCGACAGGGGTAAATTAATACCGGAGTACATGATACCAAGCACTGTGTACGAAATATATGCGTATACAAGTTTGCCCGTATCACCAAAATCTGGCGTCAAAAACATAAGTACGGCCGTAACGCTGAAAGGAACAGCAAGCCAAAGGAAATACGGTCTGCATTTGCCCCACTTTGATTGAGTCCTGTCAATCATTACGCCAATGAATGGCTCCGCAATCGCATCAATAACACGCGCAACAAGAAATAATATCGCTACCGATGCAGGATTCAGGCCAAATACATCCGTATAGAAGTACATGAGGTAAAGCGTTGTCATTTGAAAAATCAGATTAGATGCAGTATCACCCAGACCGTAACTGATACGCTCTCTCCATGGCATTTGATTTTGATTTTGATTCATGCTAGCATCTCCTCGCGTCTTATTTTGTTAACGCTTACACGATTGAATTCTAACGTTATGCTAGCTATTAAACTGTCCGTATTTTAACTTAAATTAGGGGCATTTTTATCTATTAGTTGAACGGATGAGTTCTTCTTCATATCAGGATACAGGTCAACTTTGAACACCTTGCATAACAGCAACATACATGTGATCGTGATAAAGGCGCCAAACAACACATCCGTTGCAAAATGGGCTCCCATAATGACGCGGCTAATAGATGTACATAGTCCCCACACCAACGCAATGATAAGCATGATATTACGCCATTTACTCACGAATGGCATAAACAACATCCACACCATCATGGTCCAGCCGTTGGCAGAATGACCGGAAGGGAATGATTTATGCGCTTCAGCTGTGACGCCACTCGCCTGAATACCTTGTGGAAGGAACCAGCTAGTAAACTGTGAATAATCGCCATCCATATTACGAAAACGCATTCTGCCCCAAAAAATCTTGAGGACATTAATAACCATAATCTCCGCAAAAACAATAGCGATTGCTGCCCAAGCAGCCCGGTTATATTGGCTTAGCTTCTCAACCGAAACACGATGCAACAGCCATTGTGACAGTATTGCGATCAGCAATGCTATAGCTAAACAGATCAACATAACGTTACCTCCATCTAGCTCGTATCCACGTATCAGGACAATAAATACGATACTAAACCCACTCAGTAGGATGAATACACCGGATACCAGGCGAACCACAATCTTTTTAACCAATCGTGCGTCTCTAACCGTACTAAAAAGAATACTGCCCGCTGCAAATAACAATAGGAAAGCCGGATGCTCCCCATACACATCAAAAAACCTGCCGAACTGAGAATTCTCCTCGTTGAATACTGCCTTGGATACATTCAAATCATTAAAAGTAAATATCGCCATCAACACGACCCACAGCATAAGAAATCCCCATACAAATTGCTTTGTCCCTCTAGTCGTCATCTCCGTATCCCCCTTTAATCATTTCGATTTAGAAAACGCTTTCATTTTTAATTATATAGGGCCCTTCATCCACTCGGATAGGCGAATATTAACGAAAACTAAGGTAAATTTTAACTATCCTCTTTATTGGTAATGTGATTAAAGCAAGCGGTCTAGCATTCCTCACCTTAGACGGAATGCCGGACCGCTCGACTTCTTTTTTCTTATCAATTCATCTGATCGATGATCACATTGATGTTCTGTTACATTGCGCACCATCTGAGTAGCTTTATCTTTTATGAAAATACACGTTTGATTTCATTGGCTATTTCATGAACACAATCTTCTGCCTGTGGATACAACCCGGTTTTATCCAGAAAAGCATGATCCATGCCGTTATACTGAATCAGCTTGGTTGCAACGCCTGAACGGGTCAACTTACGAGCATAGGCTTCACATTCCAGCCTTAAGTAGTCAAACTCCCCCACCACAATCAATGTTTCTGGCATGTTGCTTAAATCATCAGCAAGTAATGGTGACACATAAGGGGTTGATGGCTCTGCGTTATTTTGCAAGTACATATTCAGAATCAACTCGCCCATTCCTCCCAATCCTTGAACCCCCTGAATAATGAATTCTCGATGATTGCGAATATCGTATTCATCCAAGCTCCACTTGAAATCTTCAGTTTCAGTATTTCCCATATTTAAACTAGGATAAATGAGCGCCTGATATTTAATCATATTAGTTCCTTTTTCACAATCCATTAGGGCACATACCGTAGCTAAGTTACCGCCAGCACTGTCGCCAGACACTGCGATTTTGTGCGGATCGGCATCGATCTCATCGGCATGGTCGTACACCCATTGAACGACTTCGAAGCAATCTGTAAGTCCAGCAGGAAACGCATGCTCTGGCGCTAGTCGGTAATCGACCGAGACTACGACAGCTCCCGATTTCTCCGCCATAGCTTTGCATGGATTCTCGACAACATCTACCGTTCCACCAATAAAGCCACCGCCATGGAAAAATATGATTACTGGCAAATGACCTTCTAGTTGTGGCGTATAAATCCGTAATGGTATCGAACCATTCGATCCTTCTATAACTTTCTGTGCGGTATCAATTTTAGTCCGAGTAATGTCTTCATTCTTCCATCCAAACATTGCTCTCAACGTTGTTGCAACATTTAACATATCGGAAGGATCGAGATTCGGCCTTTCCGCCGTCGCCAAGAAATCTGCCTGTTGTTGGTGGACTTGGTACACCCTCGGGTCTAATTGTCCCAGTTCATCCGAGTCGGGAATCGGTTTGACTACGTAATCGTAATCGTCCCGCTTCTCAATTACTGCCTTTTCTTCGAGGGAACGAATTAATTTCTCATATTGTTCTTTACTATCCATGATTCACATCTCCCTATTTTCTATTTGTTTATCATAACTCGATTTGATAATAGCGCTTTCATATGTATAATAATAGAGAATTACCGACGCAAACAATGCATTTGTTCCTGTATACGGAAAAGTAAAAATTTTAAAATAATTATCGGAGAGGGAGATCCATCCGTGCCTAATACAAATCCTCAAATACTTTTTTCTGTTAAAAATGCCTTACGCCTGTTAAAATGTTTTACCGTCAAAACGCCCGAAAAAAGGCTGACCGAATTGGCCAATGAGTTGGATCTCGGTAAAAGCACGACCAGTCGATTGCTGTCCACCTTACTTAGCGAGGGGTTTGTTTTCCAAGATCCTATCACTCATAGATACAGACTCGGTCAACGGATCGTATCGCTGTACCACGTTATGGTCATGTCGTATATGGACTTAGCGGAAGTAGCTAGTCCCCTGATCGAACGTCTTGCTCGTGAAACTTCCGAAGCTCTCCGAGTAGCTGTATTAGAAGAAAATGAAGTCTCATACATTTTTCAAAAAGATGGTTCTAGGAAAGAAGACATAGTGACTAACGTGGGGGCAAGAACCCCTGTTCATTGTACAAGCTCCGGAAAAATGCTCTTAGCCTTTCAAGAAGAACTCGCATTGAATAGAATATTAGATCGCCCGCTTATTAAATATACATCGAGTACCCTCATCGATCCGTCCGCGTTAAAAGAGCAGCTTACACGTATTCGACAACAAGAATATTGCGTCTCTTTAGGGGAGTTCATCGAAAACATGGTTTCCATCTCTGCTCCCATTCGGGACTCAGCCGGTCAGGTTATCTCTGCACTTACTTTAATTGGTCCGGCGCATCGTTTGGACGAGGACCGAATTGTCTCCTACATAAATAAAGTCGTGAAGACGGCGAAAGAAATGTCGCGACAGTTCGGTTTTCTAAAATGATAGAGAAAAAAGACTGAAAAATGATCGAGTAATGAACCGATCATTTTTCAGTCTTCTGTTAGGTGAGGGTAAATTATTTAAGCAAAAGTCAGTTGTTTAATTAGGTGGACAGGAATGATTACTTTGTATAATGTCGTTGTCGCATAGCCTCAAACATTAACACAGAAGAAGCCATACCCACGTTCAGTGACTCCGCTTGTCCACGCATAGGGATAATTAAGGTATCATCCACTAACTGCTGTACACGCTCTGACACACCTTTTGCCTCGTTACCAACCAGTAACCAAGTAGAACCAGAGAATTGATACTCATAGCAAGTGTAATCTGCCTGTAAGCTAGTGCTAACCAACCGAGCTCCGGCCTGCTTAGCTTGTGGTAAAATATCGAGTAAATCCCCCTCCACTACAGGTAGATGAAAAAAAGATCCCATCGTCGAACGAATAGTCTTAGGATTATATAGATCTACACACCCATGACCTAATATAACACCATTCGCTCCTGCCGCATCCGCACTACGTATAATCGTACCTACATTCCCTGGATCTTGAACGCCGTCTAGTACCATCACCATACTATTCTCTATAGAAAATAACTGAGCAAGATCGACAGATCGTTTGCGGACAACTGCGAATACCGGTTGAGGCGTAACCGTATCCGTACATTTTCCTATGATCGCTTCCGAGACACCAATCCATTCAGCATCATTTGAGCGCAAATGCTTCAATTCCGCAGGAATTCCCTTATCCATATCATAAGCAACACATTCAATATCCGCTTCAGCCTGAAAGGCTTCCTGCACTAAGTGAACGCCTTCTACAACAAATTTATGATTTTTATCCCGATGTTTCTTTTCTAACAATTGTGTCCATTCTTTTACTCGTGCATTGTGTAGGGATGTAATATCCATCTTAAACCCATCCTTATCTCGGTATCCCTATTTATTCGGAAAATTCTAGCTCTAATTTAACTAAATCATCTTTTTGCCCCAAAATAACGAGAACATCATCTTTGTCTAACGGTTGGTTCGCATTCGGCGAAATATTCATCTTAGTCCCCGTCTTAATGGCCATAACATTGCATCCGAATCGGGCTCTAACATCGAGATCCTTGAGATTCTTACCAATCATTTTATCTGAGGTTTTCATTTCCACAATACTATAGTCATCAGACAGCTCAATATAATCGAGAATGTTAGGTGACGTCAAATGGTGAGCAACCCGGAGTCCCATATCTCGCTCAGGGAATATGACTTTATCTGCACCTATTTTGTTTAGTACTTTCCCGTGAAGTTCATTCTGAGCCTTTACAATAAGGGTCGGAATACCCAAGTCCTTTAATATCAATGTCGTTAAGATGCTCGACTGTATATCTTGTCCAATGGCCACAACAACGACTTCAAAATTACGAATACCGAGCGCGCGCATGGCTTCCTCATCCGTAGAATTAGCTGACACAGCATGAGTTACAATGTTGGATATTTCCTGAATTCGTTGTTCATTCGAGTCAATTGCCAAGACATCAAAACCCATGTCGGTCAGTGCAGTTGCTACACTAGATCCAAATCTACCCATTCCAATGATGGCGTACTGTCTCTTTGCCATTGTTCAACCTCCGATTGTTCATATATTCAATGATTATATCATACTGGTTCCAAAACTTGAATTACAGCTAGACAAGAGGGGAATATTAAACGATGATTCAATAACCTAGGAGGGGATACCATGCCGATCGTACTCGACTTACGTCAAGCGATTATACACAAGGTTCACAATAAGACTGATGCAGATCTACGCGACATGATTGAGGGTTCAGTGGATGGTCCAGAAGCAGCGTTACCTGGACTTGGTGCCCTATTCGAAATGATGTGGAAGAACATAGAGCCCAAGCAACAGGATGAACTCATTCAAGTTGCTCAAAAACACCTTCAATCCGTTACCCCCGCGCCACTATCCTAAGTCAACAAAATCCCTCCACCCCTTTGGGGTAGAGGGATTTTGCTATTAAATATTACGGCGCAACTTCAAGGAACTTAGCGTTTGGATTTTTTTCCATTGCAGTCCTCATCGCATACTCATTCTCAAACAATACCACATAATTTCCTTTTTTATCTTTTACAAGCGTGGAGTTGATGCGGAATTTACTTGCATCGATGTTATCATCGACAAGCCATCTTGCGAATTGATATTGCATCCGCTGAAGCTGCACGTCTACACCATACTCGCCCTTCATGCGGTATTCAAATACTTCGAATTGAAGCTGGCCAACAACGCCAAGAATCGTATCATCAAAGCTCACGGTTTTGAACACTTGAATGGTACCTTCCTCCGTTAATTGGTCAATCCCCTTCTGGTACTGCTTATGTTTAAGCGCATTCTTAGCAGTAACCTTTGCAAAAATCTCAGGAGAGAACGTCGGAAGCTCTTCGAACACCATATCACTTTCCTGACTTAATGAGTCCCCAATTCTAAAAATACCGGGATCAAACAAACCAATGATATCGCCAGGAAATGCTTCTTCTACAATGTCACGGTCCTGAGCAAGAAACTGTTGCGGTTGCGACAATTTGATGTCCTTTCCTACACGGATGTGCTTAACGCTCATTCCCCGATGGAATTTACCTGAGACGATACGAAGGAACGCAATTCTATCGCGGTGGGCTGGATTCATATTGGCCTGAATTTTGAATACATATCCAGAGAATTTCTCATTGGTTGGATTCACAAGACCTCCAATACTACGTCGCGGTTCTGGCTTAGGTGCAAGTTGTAAGAAGTTCTCTAGAAATGTTTGAACCCCGAAATTATTAATCGCACTCCCGAAAAATAAGGGGGTTAGTTCTCCGTTGTTTACCTTCTCCAGATCAAATGGATCTCCCGCTACATCAAGCAACTCCAAATCCTGACACAATTGATCGTGTAAGTATTCGCCTGCCATCTCACGAATGATCGGATCACGATAGTCCTTCACCTTCTGAACTTTTATGACAGAATGATCATTCCCTTGGAATAGTTCCACTTGATTCTTCATCCGATCATATACCCCACACAGTTCGCGTCCTGTACCAATAGGCCAGTTCATAGGAACTGAACGAATCCCAAGCACCTGTTCTAGCTCTTCCATGAGTTCAAAGGGGGTACGGCCTTCACGATCCAGCTTATTTACGAATGTAAATATCGGAATGCCTCTTTGGGCGCATACTTGAAACAGTTTAACCGTCTGTTTCTCCACCCCTTTAGCAACGTCTATCAACATCACTGCGCTATCTGCTGCTGTCAGCGTCCGATAGGTATCCTCACTAAAGTCTTGGTGACCTGGTGTATCCAGAATGTTAACCCGATGTCCACTATAATCAAATTGCATAACTGAAGAAGTAACCGAGATTCCCCGTTGCTTCTCAATCTCCATCCAGTCACTCGTAGCATGTTTACTAGCCTTACGAGCTTTAACTGTACCTGCCAAACGAATGGCACCACCGAATAGGAGTAATTTCTCCGTTAATGTTGTTTTACCAGCATCTGGGTGAGAAATAATCGCAAAGGTTCTGCGCTTATCCACTTCCTTCTGCAAAGTTGGATCTAATACTTCGCTCATTTCACATTTCCCTTCATCACTAAAGTCATGTCTATTATTGTACCACATTCTATACGCAAATCATCCTCATGCACTGAGGCATGAGGACGATTTATTATGGTTATTTAATTTATTTATTCCATACAACGTTATCTTCGTCCTGACCGTTAACAGGCCACCAATGGAATCCGTCTTTTTCCAAAAGCTCGTCCGCTTCTGTAGGACCCCATGATCCAGCTGGATATGTTGAAAGCTTGCTTGGATCTTCTGCCCATGCCTCAGCAATTCGGTCAACAAAGGACCAAGCGGATGCTACTTCATCCCAACGCGTGAAGTAAGTAGACTCACCGCGTGCTGCATCATGAAGAAGGCGTTCATAAGCTTCAGGAGAGTTGATGCCAACCATACAGCTTTGACAGAAATCCATCGCTACCGGTTGAATATCGCTCTCAGATCCTGGTTTCTTCGCATTAATCTTCACGTATATCCCTTCCATTGGATTCACTCTGATCACCAATAGGTTAGGCTCAAGATTATGCTTCTGACCTAAATATACATTCGTAGGCATGCTACGGAATTCAACTACAATTTCAGTTGTTTTAACTGGAAGTCTTTTACCCGTACGAATATAGAATGGAACTCCTGCCCAGCGGAAGTTATCTACGAATAATTTTGTAGCGAAGTAAGTCTCCGTATTGGAATTCAGATCTACCTTATCTTCATCACGATACGCTGGCAATTCGTGCCCATTAGAACTTCCCGCTATATATTGTCCCCGAACCACATTTTTCTCAACTTCTTCAGCGTTAAGATATGGACGCAATGAACGAAGAACTTTAACCTTCTCGTCGCGGATATCTTCCGGTAACAAGCGACTTGGTGGCTCCATAGCAATCATTGTCAGCATCTGAAGCATATGGTTCTGACCCATGTCCTTCAATGCTCCTGCATGGTCATAATATCCCCCACGCTCTTCAACACCAACCGTTTCACTTAGCGTGATTTGAATATTGGCAATATGCATGTTATTCCACAAAGGTTCAAAGAATGCATTCGCAAAACGGATAACTTCGATATTTTGTACCATTTCTTTACCCAAATAATGATCAATACGATATATGTCTTCTTCTTTGAACACTTGACGGATTTCTTCATTGAGCGTTTCTGCTGACTTCAAGTCATATCCGAAAGGCTTTTCAATAACAAGACGTTTCCATCCTGGACCTTCCAACATGCCACCCTTTTCTAAATTGAATGACACATTTCCGAATAACTCCGGCGCTAGAGCCAAATAAAACATACGGTTACCAGGAATATGATAACGTTCTTCAATTTTCTCTGTTTGGTCCTTTAATTCACGGAACCCATTAACATCGTTAATATCTAGAGCTTTATATTCAAAATGCTGAGCAAATGCATACCATTCTTCGTTTGCTTCTGCCTTATAACGACAAAACTCTTGAATGGATTGATACACATCTTCTCTGAATTCTTCTTGTGTACGTGGGCGACGCGCAACGCCAATCACTGCGAAATCATCTGCCAATTTTCCTTCACGGTATAAACTATAAATAGCAGGGAACAGCTTTCTTCTTGCCAAATCTCCGGTTGCACCGAATAAAAAAAACACCGAACTTGGGGTCTGTAATTGTTCAAGATTTAAGTTTTCAGCCATGGCTCCTCATTCTTTCTATGTAATATAGTGTATTTTTATGCATGATAGCAATTATAACTTCTTGATAGAAGCATAAATGATGTGATGTCATTTTAGCATATTGTACTTCATCATGCCATCTTATTGACAAAAACACTCAGATATCTCGAACTGATGAAATACTATACATTTAATATTCAACTGTGATGATAGGAAACCCCATGGAAACCCTACTCATACCCGTGATTTGGTCTAGATGAACCGCAATCTGAAGATCCATATTATGGTCCCCACTGACTAGGTCAAAACCAAGTGAAGGAGCTTCATAGGAACGACTTATAGTCATTTCATCCGAATAACTTTCTACCTCACTAAATGTCAGATGGGACTGTAGTTTATTCTCTACGTCTTCCATGGTTGCTGCTACAGCCTGTCTTTCTTTAACATTCCCCTGAACTGTAGCATTCCATGCAGCATCAATATTCATAAGATCTATCTGAGTAAGATACATATCTTGTAAACGTAGAAGCGTAGAATGGTTAACTGCGCCAGTCGATTCCATCGTTACAATCATGTAGCTCTTCTCTTCTGATATGACTTGCCAATTAAAGCTTACTTTAATACCATCAATCGAAGAGATTGAACGATAGGATTCGTGATCTATATTAGATACCATTTGAGGTATCGGTAATCCCATATGTATTGAAAGCTGTTGCGCTGCTTCTAAAGAACTTAATTCGCCTTCACTTGTCCATTCACCTTGCCATTTAACTACAACTTTAAGAGGCGTATCTACCAGCTCTTGACCCCATAGAATCAAATTTTCAAGTCTCTTGTCCTCTTTATTTACTTTTTGATCTGCGAATATATTCCACCCAAATCCGATGAATACAATAATTATAGTTATTAGAAAAAGTCCGATCCTTCTGATCCCTCTTTGGTTATTCATTATGAATTCCTACCTTTCGAATCGAAATCTATGAATCTACTAAATAGGATGACCTTTTTACTATTCTTTTATACTTATATGTGTGAATTAACCAACATAAACGGCTATGCCGTCCTTTGACGGCATAGCGACGTTTAACGTTGAAATATAAGCGTTAGTATAAAAGTGAAATATATACTCTCTTGTATTTAACAAGAACCCGTAAAACGCCATCAAATGGGCTTCACGGGTTCTATTTTAATATGAACAATACTCTACCCTACTCTGTTAGTCCATTCTTATAGGCATAAATAGCGGCCTGTGTTCTATCATCTACATTTAGCTTAGATAATATATTTGTCACATGAAACTTTACCGTCTTGATCCCTATGATAAGATCATCTGCGATTTCTTGATTTGCCTTCCCCTGTGCCATCAGTCGTAATACTTCCATCTCTCTGTCCGTTAAATCTTTATGAGCTGCTTCCACAATCTGTGGATGGCGTAACCGATTCATCATCTTAGATGCGACTTGCGATTCTAGTACAGATTGACCACGGGCCGCGGCGCGGATCGCCTCTGCAATCTCGCTTGCTCGTGATGTCTTAAGTAAATAACTGAATGCTCCTGCTTCTATAACAGGATACATCTTCTCATCATCTAAGTAACTTGTCAGTACAATTACTTTGCAATCAGGATAGAGCTTCAATAGTTCACGCGTCGCTTCTATACCGTCCATCCCCTCCATGACAAGATCCATCAAGACCACATCAGGGTTGTACTCTATTGCCAGTCTTATTCCTTCTTCACCGCTGCCAGCTTCTCCGACCACTTCTATACCATCTTCTGTACCTAATACTGCAGCTAGACCTATGCGTACCATTTCATGATCATCTACAAGTAATACTTTAATCTGTGATTCGTTCTCGTTCTCCATGTGTCTCCTCCCCCATATCTTCATGCACAATTGGAATTGTGATTTCAATACGTGTACCTTTATTTAATGCCGTAATAAACTGAAGTGAGCCACCAATCTCCGTTACGCGTTCATTCATATTAGATAGGCCATAAGATGTCTGCTTCTTGTCATCTAATTCAAATCCCACACCATCATCATGAATCATAACCCTCACTGTCTCCTGTCTGAGATGAATACGAATCTCCATCTTATTAGCCTTGGAATGACGAAGGGCGTTAGACATAGCCTCTTGCACAATTCGAAACAAATGATTCTCGATACCCTTCATCAAATGGATACCCTTATCCATTTCAAACACAATCTCCATTGGAACCTTCAACTTCAATTCATTGACTAACTCCATTAGCCCTTGCTCTAGAGGTTTCCCTTCCAAATAAACGGGTCGTAGATGAAGCAAGAGCGCACGCATTTCAGATTGAGCTACAGCCGCCATTTCCTCAATTAAGGCCACTTGCCTCTGTGCTTTGCCAAAATCCTTATCTAATGTCCTGCCAACTGCCGTAGCTGTCATTGAAATCGCGAACAACTGTTGTGACACCGCGTCATGTAGTTCACGAGCTAGCCGCTGTCGTTCCTCTATGATAGCAGATACTCTTGCTTGCTCTGCTAATTGTGCATTATGGGTAGATAACCGTTGTAGCGATGTGACCTGATCCTCCCATTTCTTGCTTATCCGTCCAAGTTGCACACCAAGACGCCCTATTTCATCTTCTCCGAGAGCAGGCATAGAACGAGCCACAATACCCTTTTCCCATGAAAGCAATGTTTCACGTAAGAGCACCAGTTTTCGTTTCATGCGGTAGCTTTGGTAAAAGCCACTCACCACACCCATTCCAATTGGAATTAACACGAGTGTGGCAACTGTCTTTAAACCTATTCTCCACGATTCGAACGGCGCCAAATAACCGTATGTATACAACAAATAAAGAATAACTAGAAGCAAGACAAAAGAAAAAAGGGCTCCTTCGCCCATGCTTCTAGATAGCATGTTGACAGACTTTTTCGTCTTCACTAGGGAACCCCTCCTATTTCATATTAATCGTATGTCTATATCTCCAACGATATAAGATACTATCACTTTCACTTTATAATCAGCATCAGTATAATTAGCTGATCTCCATGTCAATCGATTCATCATACCGCTGTCTTTTTTGCCATCGAAATCAATAGACCCAAAAAGAACGAACGCTTCAATCTCAACCCCATAATAATCAGGTATATCCAAATCCATATCACCCATAACGCCCTGAAAGACAATCACGGTCTCTCGTTCTTCTGGCATCCCAAGAGATAAATCTAAGTCGCTCTCGCCAAGCACATGCCATACACTCATACTTTTCATCACCCACGGTGATTGATCCCAATCAAAGTTAGACATAAAACTCATCTTTTGTATGAATCCCTCATTAGGTTGCATTTTCTTCGATTTACCATAGAATAATCCTAATGAGATAAGACTAATGGCAACGACGAGGATCAAGTTGTCCAGAAGAATCAAAACGGCTCCAATTGCAAGAAATGTGTATCCTTTTTTAATATCTCCATTGCGAATTTTATAAATTCCCAATAGCAGTAAGAGGAGAGCAACAAGGCTTAGAAAGCTGATCCACTTGCCTGAAAGCATAAGCATACCAATGCATATCATTCCAATAGCTATGATTCGATTTCTTTTTCCCAAGGCGTTGCCCTCCTTTGATTAGTAGATTTCATACGTTGTGGAGTTGGAAAAGCCATAGCAGTATGGAATTCCATACTGTATGGCTTCGCCTATCATAATATATCATACCAACCGTTGTTACGAATACATATTATTTAGTTTCACTCTTTGTTACTGCTGGACCATTCATCTTACTTTTCAAAGCCTTTAATTGTTCTTCTACCTTAAGCGATTTCTCAGCATCAACTGAACTTACAAATCCTGCATGAGCTGAACGGTAGGGAACTTGCATAACATCAGCTTCCGCTTCTAATTGCATGATCTTCTCTTCCATACGGTGGAAACCAAGTGAAGCACTTCCACTTTCAATACTATGAATGCTGTTCACTTGAGACATCTGTTTCTTCGCTTTAGCCATTTGGGCACGTGATACCAATTCATTACGCTTATTACGCATCTTGTAGAATTCATCTTTCATTTCGTGCAACTGTTGTACCAAGTCCTTAGCTTGAGCCTCCGCTTGAAGGTGTAGCCCTTGATATTCAGTGTGCTTCTGATCGAAATAAATTTTCTCCTCCAAAAGCTTGCGAGCAACTTCTTCCTGTCCATTCTTTAATGCCAATTCAGCTTGCGCTTCACGTTGTTCACCCATCTTCACAGATTCATCTACACGTTGTTTCATACGACGTTCATTCGCCATTTGTTTAGCGACTGTAACCTCAGCTTCGTGTATTTCCGCCTCCATATCACGTAAATACTGGTTCAACATCACAATTGGATCTTCTACCTTATCTAGTACCTCATTGACTGATGCTTTTGTCATATCTTTTAATCTTTTGAATACTCCCATATCTTACACTTCTCCCTTCTCATATCTAGATAGTTTAATTTTTAATTCTTCCACTTCTTTTTTCAAAGCTTTTTTCTCAATATCCTTCATCATGTCATCTAGTTCAGAGGAATGAGCATTATTCGTGTAACCACCTGAATTTGAATTGGCGTTGTTAAATTCGGAACCATATCCTGCATTGTTACTTCTGTATGAATCCCCGCTAGTATAGTGACCATTAGGGCCATGATTCGAATGTCCATTCCCATATGAATTAAATGGAGGAACACCTTCCTTCGGAATGACTAGTGAGGCCACAAAATATATAAACAATGTAGTAAAACCACTAAAAGGTATACTGATCGCCACTATTACCCTCAGTATAGTGACATCTAGACCAAACACTTCCGACAGTCCACCACACAAACCAGTGACCATTTTATTGCGTGATGAACGGTACAATTTACTCATGAGGTTACTCCTTTCCGCTGATGTTCAGCTTTTGTTTCAGTCTAGCCATTTCTTTTTCCAAGATACTGGTTACGGAGGAACCAGCTTGATCAAGATAATCTTGACCCGCCCGTCGTAGTTCACGTAAACTGCGTGCTTCTAATTCCCAATCTGTAATACGATCTTCTAGTCGATTGAACATCTTTGGAACATCTTTCCCACCAAATTCACCCATGCGTTGGTTCATTCGTTGTTGTAACCGTATGTTCTCCATACGAGCAGCATAATATTGACGTTTACTATATACAGTCTGATATTCCAGTTTCAGCTCATTCATCTGATTCTCTAGTTCACGAAGTGACAATCTACTATCTTCAAGAAGTTCCCCGTATTGTTCTAACTTTTCTTCATATATAATCTTCTCTTGAAGCGCTAGCTTGGCTAGATGATCCTCACCTGCTTTGAGAGCCAATATTGCCTGTTCCTCACGTTTATCCTTCATCGAAGATGCTTGGTCTACCTGCTGCTTCAATTGTTTCGTATGTGATGCATACTGTTGAAATAATTTCTCAACTTCTGTAATATCGTCTCGCGTAGCCATCAGGAATTGATCAATCAACTTCACTGGGTCCTGACTTTGCTCCAGACGTTCGTTTAATGTTGCTACGGTTATATCTCTCATTCGACGAAAAACGCTCATACTTATCTACTCCCTCCTTAAGCAATCTGTCTTCACATCTAATTTACTTTAGTAAGTACTTCTCTTTTTTCTAAGAAGTGATATTCCAAATATAAGTATCGCAATTCCTAGAAGTGGTCCGATTATCCATGATAATTTTGCAAACAATGCTAGTATCCCAATCACTAAGATAACCCATCCAATAAATACTTTTCCACGACGAACTCCATAATAACCTAACGCGATTAAAATAATTGGAAATACTAATCCAAGCAACCTACCAATCAATGGTCCCAATATCCCCATAAGCATTAGTGCTCCAATAACAATCAACACAACTGCTAGACCATTACCTCGTTTTAAATTCATGCATTCTCACCGCCTTTCATCTCATCACCTTATGTACTTATTGTAGGTTAATCAAAGAACTTTCAAAACAGACCTCAGACGGTTTTTGTTCCTAGACCTTAGGCGGGGAGACACTTAGTCTTTAGGAGGGCCGGAATACAATAACCATGGCTTTGCTATTACATTCCTATTGCGCCGTGGCCGTGATTCAACTAAGCTACAATACAACAAAACGGCAGATCAGGAGGTTATCCTTCATCTGCCGTTTGCACGGTTATCGCTATCTTTAATACATCCGCTCAAAATAGAAAAAAGGCTTATAAGTTCGCTTAGATAAGCAATCTTATAAACCTTTTCTACTGTATACCGATGGCCGGACTCGAACCGGCAAGCCTCGCGGCACCGCATTTTGAGTGCGGCGTGTCTGCCAATTCCACCACATCGGCAAAACTTAATGGTGCGCCCTAAGAGATTCGAACTCCTGGCCTTTTGATTCGTAGTCAAACGCTCTATCCAGCTGAGCTAAGGGCGCGTACACTTTAAATAACTTGGTGCGGAAGACCAGACTTGAACTGGTACGATAGTCACCTACCGCAGGATTTTAAGTCCTGTGCGTCTGCCGATTCCGCCACTCCCGCATAAATAATGGAGGCGCCACCCAGATTTGAACTGGGGATAAAGCTTTTGCAGAGCTGTGCCTTACCACTTGGCTATGGCGCCATGTAAAGAATGGAGCGGACGACGGGAATCGAACCCGCGACCCTCGCCTTGGCAAGGCGATGCTCTACCGCTGAGCCACGTCCGCATGAAAAATGGCTGGGAATATAGGATTTGAACCTATGCGTGACGGAGTCAAAGTCCGTTGCCTTACCGCTTGGCTAATTCCCAACAACTTAATTAAAATAATGGGGCGACTGATGGGACTTGAACCCACGAATGCCGGAACCACAATCCGGTGCGTTAACCCCTTCGCCACAACCGCCATAATAATTTTAATTTCAAACATTTACTCAATAAAAATGGGGCGACCGATGGGTCTCGAACCCACGAATGCCGGAACCACAATCCGGTGCGTTAACCACTTCGCCACGACCGCCATACTAATGAGTTAAAAATTCTTTTTGGCAGGGGCAGCAGGAATTGAACCCACACTAACGGTTTTGGAGACCGTTGTTCTACCCTTAAACTATGCCCCTAAAAAGAAATGGTGGAGGATGATGGATTCGAACCACCGAACTCGATGAGAGCAGATTTACAGTCTGCCGTGTTTAGCCACTTCACTAATCCTCCATAATGGTGCCGTCGAGAGGACTTGAACCCCCAACCTACTGATTACAAGTCAGTTGCTCTACCAGTTGAGCTACAACGGCGCACCTATAAAAATTACTCTAAAATCAATGGTGGCTCGGAACGGAATCGAACCGCCGACACAAGGATTTTCAGTCCTTTGCTCTACCGACTGAGCTACCGAGCCATAAAAGATAAAAATGGCGGAACCGACGGGATTCGAACCCGCGATCTCCTGCGTGACAGGCAGGCATGTT